>Ga0172369_10002990_pt1 | contig 22592 bp, 17 predicted proteins | sample LakKiv25m_FD_114539 | JGI IMG/M metagenome (GOLD analysis project Ga0172369, IMG submission 114539) | Freshwater microbial communities from Kabuno Bay, South-Kivu, Congo - kab_022012_11.25m | ecosystem: Environmental > Aquatic > Freshwater > Lake | place: Democratic Republic of the Congo...
TGACCGCGCTCGAGGTGCTGCAGGCCAACCCCGACGTCCCGCGCCCCACGATCCGCGTGGCCTTCACGCCCGACGAGGAGGTCGGCATGGGCACCGCGCACTTCGACCTCGCGAAGTTCGGCGTGCAGGCCGCCTACACCCTCGACGGCGGCGAGGTCGGCGAGGTCGAGAACGAGACCTTCACCGCTTGGCTGGCCACCTTCACCGTGACCGGCGCCAACGTGCACCCGGGCTACGCCAAGGGCAAGATGGTGAACGCGGTGCGCCCCATGGCCGTCATCGTCGAGGCCCTGGCCGACCAGCCGGCGCCCGAGACCACCGAGGGCCGGCAGGCCTACCTGCACCCCTACGCGCTGAACGCCGACGTGGCCAAGGCCACGCTCAAGGTCCTGATCCGCGGGTTCACCGACGAGGACGTCGAGGCGCGCAAGACCTTGCTCCGCGCCCTGTGCGAGCACGTGCAGCAGCGCTTCCCCAAGGCACACGTCGCGCTCGACCTGGTCGAGCAGTACAAGAACATGAAGGTCTACCTCGACCGCGACCCGCGCGTGACCGAGTTCGCCATCGAAGCCGTGAAGAAGGCCGGCGTCGAGCCGCTGCCCCGCTCCATCCGCGGCGGCACCGACGGCGCGCGCCTGTCCGAGAAGGGCCTGCCCACCCCCAACCTGTTCGCGGGCGGCCACAACTTCCACTCCAAGCTCGAGTTCGTTCCGATCCAGTCCATGGAGAAGGCGGTCGAGGTCATCGTCCACCTCGCGGAGCGGTGGTCGCGCGCCTGACCCCCTCTTGACCGCCCGAAAGCCGCACCTATTCCTTCCGTCGGAGACAGGAAACGTTAGCGAAAACGGAGGGAATCATGGTCATCGAGCGTTGGAATCCGTTCCGTGAGCTCTCGGAGTTGCAGCACGAGGTGAACCGGGTGTTCGCGGGCTCGCCGCTGAACCGCCGCTACACCCAGGAGCCCGAGGCGACCGAGACGTACCAGTGGGCGCCGCCCGTCGACATCCTCGAGCAGGGCGGGAACGTGCTGCTGCGCGTCGAGCTGCCCGGCCTCGAGAAGGAAGACATCCACGTCGACGTCGAGAATGGACAGCTCTCGATCCGCGGCGACAAAAAGAACGCGCTCGCCCAGGACGACACCACGTACCACCGCGTCGAGTCGCGGTACGGCACCTTCTGCCGCACGTTCACGCTGCCCGACAGCCTGGACCCCGACAAGATCGAGGCCGCCTACAAGAACGGCGTGCTCACGCTGCGCCTGGCCCGCAAGCAGGAGGCCCTGCCCAAGAAGGTCGACGTCAAGATCGCCTGATCGGATCGGCCCACCGGGATGTAGGGGCGGTTCACGAACCGCCCTTCAGATGAGGCTAGTCGTTGGCGATCAACTGGCGCACCTTCGCCACGTCGGCGTGCATCTGCGCGACCAGCGCCTCGGGCGTGGGGAAGCGCTCCATGCCGCGCAGGCGGTGCTGGAACTCGACGCTGACGGTCTGGCCGTACAGATCGCCTTCGAAGTCGAGCACGTAGGCCTCGACCGTGGTGATGGGCGGGCCGTTGAAGGTCGGGTTCGTGCCCACGCTGATGGCGGCGGGGCGCAGCACGCCCTCAGCCCACAAGCGCCCGGCGTACACGCCGTCGGCGGGCTTCAGCGCAGGGCCGGGGTCGACGTTCGCGGTGGGGAAGCCCAGCTCGCGGCCGCGCCCGGCGCCCTTCCGCACCTCGCCGCGCAGGCGGTAGAAGCGGCCCAGCAGCTCGGGCAGGGGCTCGACGTCGCCGGCGACCACCAGGTCGCGAATGCGCGTGCTCGAGACCACCTGGTCCCCGACCTCGAGCGGGTCGACCTCGTCGCACGACACGTTGAGCTTGGGCCCCAACTCGGCGCACAGCGAGAAGCCGCCGGCGCGATCGCGGCCGAAGCGGCTGTCGGGGCCGAGCACCAGGTGGCGCATGTTCAGGCGCTCGACCAGGATCTCCTTGAAGAACTCCTCGGCCGTCATGCCGCGCAGGCGGTTGTCGAAGCGCAGCACGATCGCGATGTCGATGCCGAGGCGCTCGAGCAGGTTCAGCCGGTCGGGCAGCGGCACCAGCTCGCGCCGCGGCTCGTGGGGGCGCAGCAGCGCGGCCGGGTGCGGATCGAAGCTGACCACGACCGCGGGCAGCCGCAGCACGTCACGCCACTCGAGCAGCCGGTCGATCAGCGCCTGGTGCCCCAGGTGCATGCCGTCGAAGTTGCCGAGCGTGGCGATCACGTCGGACTTGGGGCCCTTCCACTTGCGAAGATCGGTCACGCGCTCCATGGTCGACTTGCCGCCGCTCCCTCGACAAAACGTACGCGAGCCGTTATACAAGAGATTCCAAGGGGAGGCCACGATGAACCGTTCCCAGCGCAAGGCGGTCTGGCGCCTTGTCGAGCGGCTGCTTCCGCAGGACGAGATCGAGCGCGCCCGGCACCTGCCCTTCGAGGACATGGGCTACGGCTACGACCCGTTCGGCATGGAGCGCGAGACCGCCGTCCTCGCGTTCCTGGTCGCGCGGCTGGTCTACCGGTACTGGTTCCGCGTCGAGAGCCGCGGCTGCGAGCACGTCCCGCGCTCCGGCGCCGCGCTGCTGGTGCCGAACCACAGCGGCGTGATCCCCATCGACGCCGCCATGCTGGCGGTCGACGTGCTGAGCAACCTGCCGGAGCCCCGCGTGGTGCGCACGGTGGTCGACTACTTCGCCTCCGACCTGCCCTACGTCAACGTCTTCTTCGCGCGCGCCGGACAGATCATCGGGCACCCCAAGAACTTCGAGGACCTGCTGCGCCACGACAACCTGGTGGGCGTCTTCCCCGAGGGTACGCGCGGCGTCGGCAAGCCCTTCCGCGAGCGCTACCGCCTGCGACGGTTCAACGTGGGCTTCATCGAGCTGTCGCTGAAGCACCGCGTGCCCATCGTGCCCGTGGCGATCGTGGGCGCCGAAGAGCAGGCCCCCATGCTGGCGAACATCGCGCCGCTCGGGCGCCTGCTCGGCTTCCCCTACTTCCCGGTCACGCCGCAGTTCCCGTTGCTGGGGCCGCTCGGCGTCCTGCCGCTGCCGGTGAAGTACCACATCAGCTACGACGAACCCTTCCGCTTCTACGACGAGTATCCGCCCGAGGCCGCCAACGACGCGCAGACGCTGCGCATGCTGGCCGACAAGGTGCAGGTGCGCATCCAGGAGATGCTCGACGTCGGGCTCGAGCAGCGATCGTCGATCTTCGGCCTCGGCCTCTCGCGCTACCTGATCCGCAAGGAGGACCGGGATGTCGCCTGAGAAGAAGAAGACCCCCGCCAAGCCCCGTGTGTCGCGCCCGCGCCCCGGCCCCGAGTCGAAGCGCAACGTGCTCATCACGGGTGTCTCCAGCACCGTCGGCCGCCACCTGGCCATGCACCTGATGAACGACCCGCGCGTCGGCGTGGTGTTCGGCACCGGCGAGGGCGCGCCGCCCCACTTCTTCCAGTCGTTCGATCGCGCGCGCTTCCGCTACGTTCAGGCCGACATCCTGCGCAGCCGGCAACTGAAGAACCTGTTCGGCAGCCGCGAGTTCCAGGCGGCCGGCGTCAACACGGTCGTGCACCTGGCGTTCATCAGCGACCCGGCCAAGCGCGGCGAGCGCATCCATCGCTACAACGTCGAGGGCACCAAGAACCTGCTCGACAAGTGCATCGAGACCGGCATCCAGAAGTTCGTCTTCAAGAGCTCCGACGTCGTCTACAAGCTCGACTCGAAGAACCCGGTCTACCTCGACGAGATGGCCGACCTGAACCACGACCCGAACGCCGACCAGTGGATCAAGGATCGCGTCGCCGCCGAGATGATCTGCCGCGCCAAGATGGACACGCCCGGCATGAGCATCGTCATCCTGCGCATCACGAACATCATCGGGCGCAACATCAACGCGCAGCTGAACGCCTACTTCGACGGCAACGTGATCTTCAAGGCGGCCGGCTTCGACCCGCTCGTGAACCTCATCCACATGAAGGACGTGATCGAGGCCATCCGGCTGGCGATCTTCAAGGCCCAGAAGAGCAACATCTTCAACATCGCCGGCAACGACACGGCCCCCATCTCGACCTTCGCCGAGCTGAACCAGCGCACCTGCGTGTCGCTGCCCGAGCCGCTCTTGCCCGTGGTGAACTTCGCCATGCGCAAGCTGGGGCTCACCGACTACTACTACTCGGTCGACCGCGAGCGCATGCGCTACGCCTGCCTGCTCGACACCACCCGCGCGCGCACCATCCTGGGCTTCGAGCCGTCGGGCTCGGTGGAGTTCCGCGAGCCCGACGCGTATTAGGCGAACACGGCAACCCTACGATTCGTCGCCGGCTGCACGCTGCTACCTCACGACCCCAACGCGCTGCAAGGGATGCAGGATCTGGTCGTTGGCCGTCAACCCGGTAGTGCCCGGCCGCACCAGCATCAGCTGCGACGACTGGTAGACGGGCAGGAAGGGCAGGTCCTGGCGCAGCACCTCGGCCAGCCCCTCCAGGCGCTCCTCGCGGGGGCCGGCGCCGCTGCGCAGGTCGGCCACCGCGCCGTCGAAGGGCGCGGACGAGTAGCCGTTCAGGTTCGAGGGATGCCCCGTCTCGAAGGCCTCGAGGAACGACGCCTCCTCGACGGTGCCGCACAGGCTGTAGCGCAGCAGGTCGTGCTCGCCCTTCTTCCAGGCCTCGAGCATGCTGCGCCACTCGGCGGTCGTCTGCGCGTGGGCGAGCCCCGTGCGCTGGCGCACCCCTTCGAGCAGCGTCGTGCACACGCGGTCGCTGCCACCCTCGGGGTTGCAGAGCACGCGCAGCGGACGATGGCCCGAGACCGCGCGGCCGAGCTCGGGCACCTTGGGGCACGCGCCCAGGTAGCGCGCCGCGCGACGCCGGCCGAAGTCGGGGGGGATCACGTCGTAGGCGGGCAGTTGCCCACCCCCCAGGAAGTGCAACGTGACGTCGTCGCGATCGAAGCCGCAGTACAGCGCCTGGCGAGCCTCCGGCGACAGGCCGCGCACGAAGAAGCCGAACAGGCACAGCAGCGGCTCGCGAAACAGGCTGCCCGGCAGGTCGCGCTCGAGCCCGGGCACGTCGCCGACCGGCACGGGGCCCGCGACCCAGTCGACACGATCGGCCGCCGGCGCGCCTTCGGCCAGCCCGCGCTTGAAGGCCGCCCGCGAGAACTCGCCGTCGCGCGACACCAGGCCCTGCCAGCGCGGCGTGAGCACGGGGTCGGGGAAAGCGGGGTGGCGCTCGAGCAGGAACCCGGTCTCGTCCCAGCGCAGCACCCGGTAGGGACCGTAGGACCACTGGCGCCACCATTCGCCGTCCAGTTCGGTGTCGGACAGCCAGGACGGCACGGGCGAGAAGTTCGCGAAGGCCAGCAGGGCCTCGGGGTGCGCGGGCGGCTCGGCGCAGCTCACGACCAGGGTGGAGTCGTCGACGACGTGCAGCGCGGGCGCGTGATCGGGGCAGGTCTTGGCGGCCGTGCAGCGCGCGTCCTCGACGAACCCGAGGTCGGCCGCCGTGGCCCCCGCGAGCTTGCGGCGCCAGGCCCGCTCGAGATCCCGCGCGGTGACGGGGTGCGCGGCGTCCCAGCGGAACGCCGGATCGAGGCGTATGGTGAGCGTGCGACCGCTGACCTCGAGCGAACGCGCCAACCCGCCGCCGCCGGCCTCGATCCACGGCCCCGGCTCGCCCGCGGGCAGCGCCAGCGGCAGGAAGAGCGCAGAGGCCACCAGGTTCGTGTAGCGATCCTGCACCCGCGTGGGGTCGGGGCCCTGCACCGGCGGCACGACCAGCCGCCCCTCGAGCGGAGGCGGCGCCGGGGGCGTCGTGACCTCGAGAGAGGCCTCGGCGTCGCGACCTTCCGCCCCTCCAGCGATCGCCGTCAGCCCCGTCGCTGCGCCGGTCGGGGGAGGCGGCGCCTCAGGGGAGCAGGTCGAGAGAGAGACCGGTAGCGCCAGGAGCAGCGGCAGGAGCCGCGCCAGCCCCGCTCCCCAGGAAGCGGATGTCACGGGCGAGGGCATCGGTGTACTCCTTCTCGCCGATCACCTTCACGCGCCGATAGAGGCGCTCGAGCACGTAGTCGATCTTCACGCGCCACGCCGGCGTCACCGCCCCGCGATCGAGCAGGCGCTGGCAATCGGGCGGCGCCGGCTTGCACGTCATGAGGAAGGCGGCCTCCTCGGGCAGCAGCTCACGGGGCTCCTTGCCGAAGTACGTGAGGCTCGCGTTCCGGATGCCGTAGACCCCGTCGCCGAACTCGATCACGTTCAGATACAGCTCGAGCAGGCGGTCCTTCGACACCACCGTCTCGACGATCAGCGCCAGCAGGATGTCCTCGATCTTGCGCGCGATCGTCTTGGTGCGCGAGAGGAAGAGGTTCTTCACGAGCTGCTGGGTGATGGTCGAGCCGCCGTACTTGAAGCGCCCGGCGTGCAGGTCCATCTCGAGCGCGGTCTTCAGGAGCCCGGGGTTCACCCCGCGATGCCCGTAGAACGACAGGTCCTCGGTCGCCAGGGCGCCCTGGACGACGGTCTGGGGCAGGTCCCCGAGGGGCACGTAGCTCGACGTGCCCGGACCCACCTCGACCTGTCGGCCGTCCTCGAGCTCGACCCGGTGCACGAAGTCGGCGCGGTTCAGGGCCTGGATGTCGATGCCCCGCGGCGACGACGTCACCTCGCACAGGTTCTCGCCCTCCACGACGAGCGGGCTGGTATAGGGCTCTTCGCGGCCCGCCAGGCGCGCGTCGTACATCGTGTACACGCGGGCCAGGTCCACGGTGTAGCGCAGCTTCAAGCGGAACGTCCCGCCGAGCCACAGCCCCTCCAGGTCGGGTCGCATGGCCTCGGGCAGGGCGCGGAGCAGGTTGTCGCACGCCTGGCTCGGCACGTCGACCACCAGGTCGAAGACGGGCTTGTCGCGCAGCCGCGTCCCGGACAGCGAGCCCGACAGCGTGAGGGGGCCCGACGTGAACGACGCGAGCCGCAGCAGGCCCTCCGACAGGTCCCGGCGCAGGCGCCCGTCGAACACCGCGTCGAAGCCGATGTCGGCCATCGACTCCGAGGCCAGGTGCGCCTCCTGCACGGTCCAGGCCGCCACCCCGAGCTTGCCCGCGAAGGTCACCTCGTCGGCGCCGAGCGCTGCGTCGAGCGTCAGCGAGTCGTGGCAGCCCGGCGAGATGGTGAGCCCATTCTCGGCCAGCAGCGCCCGCCAGGGAGCCGGAGGCAGGCAACCCTGGTAGTCGACCCGCAGGCTGGCTGGGGCCTCGCCCGAGGCCTTCCACCCCAGCACGACCGTCCCCTCGGCGCGCTCGGCGCTCCGGACCTCGCCCGAAAGGTCCAGGTGATCCCGCGCGGCGTCGACCTTGAGCGCCCCCAGGGCCAGCCCGGCGCCAGCCAACTCGACGCGGCCGTCCTGGATCTCGAGTGCGAGCGGCCCCTTCGGGGACTCCGAGGTCGTCGGGGCCACGGCCGCGGCCGCTCCGGTCGTCGCCGCGCCGCCCAGGTGCGCACGGACGAACGGCGCCACGGCGTCCCAGTCGACCGTGGCCTCGAGGCGGGGCACGACGAGCCGGGTCAGCCTGCCGGACAGGGGAACCTGCACGTCGATGCGCGCCGCCGAGAACGGCAACCGCTCCCGGTCGTCGTCGACCGCCACGCCGCTGGCCGCCGCGAGCAGGGCATCGCCCGCCAGCGACACTTCGACGCGCTCGGCCCGCACCTCGCGCGGCCCGACCGTCGCCCGCACGTCGCGCACGACCGCGCGCGCCGCTCGCGGCACCAGGACGAGATCGCCGGCCCACACGTCGACGGGGCCCAGCCCCGGCACGTCGGATCGCCAGGGCGCGTCGGGATCGGCCCCGATCCGCACCTCGTCGGCCGTGATGGACGGGTGCGCGCACCACGGCTTGCCCGCAACCTCGAGGCAAATCCACCCGTTCAACGTGATGGGGCGCTCGAACGAAGGCTGGAGATTGCCACGGACGTTGCGGAGCCAGCCGGCCGGCGTCTCGACGTCGAGGCCGTCGACGCTCAACCCGACCCGCGGCAGCTCGCCGGAGGCTCGGACGAGAGCACCCCCGTTCGGGGTCGCCTCGACCGCGGGCGCGGCAGGAGCGCGCACGTGCAGCTTCCCGGGCCCCAGGTGCAGGAGCACGGTGTCCTCGCCTCCGAGGTCGCCCATCACCACGTCGAGCCACGAGCCGAGCTGCATGCTCACGTCCAGGCGCCCTGAGACACCGTAGCCTGTCACGGCGAGGTCGTGAAACGTAACGCCGCTCGGGTCGAGCCACACCTCGACGTCGCCGGGGGCCACGTGCACGGCGAGCCCGCGGCGCTCGGCCAACCGGGACACCTCGGCGGCCACCCGGATCTTGGCGAGCGGAGGACCGGCCACCGCGAGGACGACGGCCAGCCCCGCCACGACCAGGGCGACGACGACCCCGGCCCGGGGCGTTGCGCGTGCGGGACGATCGGGCTCGGTCACGGCGGCTACAGGAAGGTTCCGAAGAGCGCCAGGTAGGCGCCCAGGCGGCGCGCCGCGGCCTCGAGCGCGGCCAGGTCGGCGTCGCCGAAGTCGGGGGCGTCGAGCGCACTGCGCACGGCCTGCACCACGCCCCAGGTCCGCCCCTCCGAGGAGATGGGGGCCAGGGTCGTGGCGCGGATGCGAAAGCCCGTCTTCTCCTGTACTTCTCGGTGTAGCCCGGCATCGCGATCGATGCCGTTCACGAGCAGCGCGCGCCGCTCGTCGTACGCCAGCCACGGGAGGCCGAGGCCCTTGGGGTAGCGGTACTTCGCGAGGCGCTCCGGAGCGTTGCCCGCCAGTCCCGCGAAGCCGAGGGCCCTGCCGCGCCGCTCGGCGAGCAGCACGCAGACCACGTCGGCGCCGAGGGGCTCGAGGAGGCCGCGCGCGGCGTACTCCATGGCCCCCGACACGTCGTAGACATGTTCCTCCAGGTCGGCGAGCCTTGCGAGCACGCAGGCACACAGGGCGGCGGCGTCGACGGGAGCGGCCACCCGCGCATCGACGCAGGCCTCGCCCCCCACCTCGCTCGGCGCCGCGTCGGCCTCGGACGCCGATTCAACCGCGTCCATGTCGTCTTCGTCGGCGAAGTAGCGCTCGAGCCGGCTCAGATCGAGCACGTCCTCGTCGCTGGTCGCGAGGGGTGCCGGAGCGCCTTCCGCCAACGCCGGCTCCAGCAGCTCTGCCGTCGGGGCTCCCGAGACGGTCGCCTCGGCCGCACCGGCGCGTCGTACCGTGAACTCGAGCCCGCCGCCCGGGGCCGTGATGCAGAGGACCCCTTCGCCCGCCGGCGCTACGGCCGCGGGGCCGACCCAGCCGCTCTCGAGCCCGATCTCGATCAGCCCACGGCGGAGCGCCTCGAGCTGGTCCTCGGCCTCGAGCGCGATCGAGATGCGGACGTCGTCTTCCGAACGCGGTACGACCTCGACCACGAACAGCACGGCGGCTCCTCGATAGACGTGGTTGCCAGCGACCAGTATAGTACGCCCACCCGGGACGTACAATTTCGCCAGGGAGGACGCAGAGGTGAATCGACCGGACTGGGACGAGTACTTCATGGCGTTTACGCTGCTGGCCGCCACGCGCTCCACGTGCCTGCGCCGCAAGGTGGGCGCGGTCATCGTGAAGGACCGCAACATCCTGGCCACCGGCTACAACGGCCCGCCCAAGGGCGTCGCCCACCCGGACGTGGTGGGCTGCCTGCGCGAGCAGCTCGGCATCCCCTCGGGAGAACGCCACGAGCTGTGCCGCGGGCTCCACGCCGAGCAGAACGCCATCGTCCAGGCGGCCTACCACGGCGTCGCTATCCGCGGCGCCACCATCTACTGCACGAACCAGCCCTGCGGCATCTGCACCAAGATGCTCTTGAACGCCGGGATCGAGCGCGCGGTCTACCTGCACCCCTACGCCGACGAGATCGCACGACAGATGGTGGCCGAGAGTGGTCTGCCGGTCGAACAGCACCCCGGCGTAGGAGACTGGTTCCAGATCCGACCGTTCGAGCCTTCGTCTCCCAAGGGGCCGATTACAGGATAGATTCCGGAACGAAGACGATATCGCCGGGCTTCAGCGTGAAGTTCGGCGCGAGCCCCTTCGAGATCTTGTCCACCTGCACCTGGTAGCGCTGCTCGGTGCCGTTCTCGAGGCGTGTCACGATGGTGCCGTTCTCGTCGGCGTGGACGTTGAACCCGCTGGCGATCGTGATGGCCTGCACCACGTTCATGTCGTCTTCGAAGGGATAGGTGCCGGGCTTGTTGACCTGCCCGAGCACGAACACCTTCTTGCTGTTGTACTGCAGCACGAAGACCGTGATGGACGGGTTCTTCAGGTAGCCCTCGCCCAGCGCCGCGCGCAGCAGGTCGGCGACCTCGCTCGGCGTCTTGCCGTCGACGTGCACACGCCCCACCAGCGGGAAGTCGATGCTGCCGTCGGGCGCCACCCGGTACTTGCCCGACAGGTCCTTGTCCTGGTAGACGCGCACCTCGAAGATGTCGCCCGGCCCCAGCGTGGCCGCGTAGTACAGCTGCTGCTCGAGGTCGACCACGGGCGCCGGGCTGGTCGTGACGGGCGTGGAGCACGCACCGACCAAGAGGAGCGCGAGGACGAGGACGAGTTGGGCGCGGGGCATGGGTGCTCTAGTAGCGGCCGACGATGTTTCCGAAGACCTCGAGCTTCGAGAACGAGCCGTAGTTCTTGAACCCGTTCGCGACGTTCTCGGAGAAGTAGTCGGTCATGACGGAGGTGTACTGCACGCCAAAGTTCACGCCGAGGTAGCGCAGGAAGTTCAGGCTGACGCCGCCCTTGACGGACAGCACCCTGTCGGAGCGCGTGTCATCGCTGTACGTGACGACCGGCGTGACCACGGCGGCGCCGTAGTTCACGAACTGGAACTTGGCGCCCGCGTCGAGGTCGACCATCTGCCACAGGCGAAGCTGAGCCCAGGCCTCGAGCGCGTCGGACGCAAAGAAGTTGGCGAACAGCGACTCGTCGAAGCTGCGCGAGTACCCGCCCTGGACGACCAGCGTACCGGGCACGTCGTAGCCGACCATGGCCTTCGCCAGGAAGCTGCTGTACTTCGAGCCGGTCTCGTGGAACGACCCGCCGTAGCCACCCGAGACCAACACGAAGATGCGTCGCGTCAGGTAGCCGTTGAGGCCGGCTTCGACGCGCACGGGCGACGACGAGAAGTTGCCGACCTGGACCCCTCCGCTGAGGCGCGGCTCGTCGTACGACGTGAAGGCGACGGTGCCGGTCAGGAAGGCCTCGGTACGGGGGAAGAACTGCCACCGGCCGGTGAGCCCCACGCCGTGCACGACCTTGTCGGCCACGTCGAACTCTTCGAAGATGTCGCGGACCAGGGCGTAGTGGACGTCGAACGAGAGCGCCGCGGCGGGCTTCACGATGACGCCGGCCTCGGCCTGGTTCAACAGGCGCGTGAAGGTCTCCTTGCTGACCTCGTTGCGCGTCTGCAGCTCGCGGTTGAAGCGATCCTGCACGTAGACCTGGAACATGCCCATGGGGAACAGGTGCACGCGCGTACGGACGTTGCCGCCGTACTTCGCCTGCGCCTTGATGATCGAGGACTGCTTGGACGCGTAGTACTGGCGCAGGTCGCCCATGCCGGCGAAGTGGAACTGGACGATGCGTCCGGTGGGATTGACCGCCTCGAACGACGGCATCAGGCGGAAGATGGTCGCGCCCAGGGTCTCGCCGGCGTCGTCGTTGGAGCGCCGGAAGAGGTTCGAGTCGTAGCGGGTCTCGAAAAAGAGCTCCGGCCACAGGCGGAACGCACCGGCGGTAATCCCACGGTTTTCGCGAAGGCTGGGGAGACGATACAGCGGCTCGGCGATGACGGGCACCGACCACAGCACCACGAACAGGAAGATCGGGAATCCCTTGTGCCGCAGAGCGCGGTTCATCTAGCGTACTCCTTGAACACGAACCACGAAAGCGTCAGCGTCTCATTCCTAGGGCTCAGGCGACCCGCGGGTTCGGGCGACCCGGCCTCGTCAGTTCAGGGCACTCCCCGTGGGGCTTCCCTCGAAAAGGTCGTCGGCGCCAGAACCAGAAGTGGCGTCGGTCTTGCCGTCGTCGCTGCCCGTATCCGTCGTGTAGCCGGTACGGTCATCCTGGCGATTGTCGTACTCACCGGTGTACTCGGACAGGGGGTCGTTGGAGTCGAGCGTCGGTTGCCCGTCGTCGGACCCCACGTCGAGCGCATCGGTCCCCTCGACCGACGCGTCAATCCCCGATCCGCCCACCGTGGCGAGGGCGCTGTCGACCGCGTTGGTGGCCTCTTCGGCCACCAGGATGCCGTCGAAGATGCTACGCGCCTCCTCGAGGTTTCCCTTGGCGATCGCTTCCTTCAGGGCCATGCGGTCGTGCTCGGCCTTGCGGAGCACGCCCTTGATGGTCGTCAGCACGCTGTTCGCGTCGGCGATGGCGGATGGATCGCCGCTGGCTTGCGCCTTCTTCAGCGCCGCGAGGGCCTTGTCGTGCAGGTCCTGCGCCTTCTGGACCACCGCGTCGGCGCGGGCGATCATCTGCTCGGGCGTCAGCGTCTCCTCGGCACGAGCCGAACCCGCACCCAGCCACAGCGCGAACATCGCGACGACGATCAGATACCATCTCTCGAGCCACATGTGGGCCCCTGCAGCCGTGATGGGTCGATATGCCATACTAGCCACTACAGGCTCCAAGTCAACAAACAAACCCAGGATCCTGTAATCATGGCGAGAGATTCCGGCCGCCGATTGGTTAGCCCTTGGTGAGGACGATCGTGTGCACGAAGGTGACCGAGCCGCCGGACGGTCGCGGGAACGGCCACTCCTTGATGCGGTCGGAGATGCACTGCCCGAGCTCGGTGTCGCCGGACGAGTTGTCCTTGATGACGATGGTCGTGACGCGACCGGCCGGCCCGATGGTGAACATGACGCGGATCTTGCCCGAGAGCTCCTGGTTGACCTTGAGGCGCTTCTCGTAGCAGTGGCGGATGGCGCCCTGGCGACGCTTGAACACCGCCGAGACCGAGCCTTTGTCGATGTCGCCGGTGCCCAGCTTGTCGCCGAGCTCGCCGCCGATCTTCAGGTTGATCTTCATCTCGGGGCGCGCCGCGGCGGCCTCGACCTCGCCGACCGCGATCTTCTGCTTGGTGTACTTGCCGCCGACCTTGGCGTACCCGCCGGCCCCGCCCGCGCCCGCCACCTTGGGTTGGCCGATGAACTGGCCGACGTCACCCTCCTGCGCCACCTGGGCGCCGCCCTTGAAGTCCCAGGCCTCGCCGATCTTGTCGGCGGCCACGCCGCTGGCGGCCGGACCACCGTCGCCGCCCCCCTCGCCGCCCACCAGGAACTTGATGAGCGTGTTCTTCTTCACGTTCTCGACGTTCTTCTTGTAGCGGGCTTCCTTGCTCTCGCCCGCGTCGCCCTTCTTCATACCCGCCTGGCGCGAGGCATCCCCCTTCTCGGCCTTCTTCGGGGCCTCCTTGGGGGCCTCCTCGACCGGCTTCTCTTCTTCCTTGGGGCCCTCGTCCTTGGCGACCGCGACGACCTCTTCCTTTTTCTCTTTCTTGGTGCGGAACTCGACCTCGGCCTCGAGCTCCTGGAAGAGGCGGCTCTTCTTGCCCATCGAGACCAGGTACTTGCCCTTGGTCTCGTACCACACCTGCATGTAGCCCATGGGGCCGGCGATCAGCAGGAACGAGATGAGCAGGAAGACGGCGTACTGCATGTCGAGGGAGCGGATCCAACTCTGCTGCGCCGCGGCGGGCAGTTGCAGCTTGGGCACCGGCGGCGGCGGCGTCACGAACTGGAAGAGCAGCGTGAGGTCGCCGAGCAGGATCTTGCCGCGCGTCTCGTCGTTCATCGTGAAGCGGAAGAACTCGCCCGCCGCCTTGGCCTTGCCGCTCTGCACCAACTCTTCGAGGTCGAAGATGTCCTCGGCGGACGAGACCTTGCCCGTCAGCCCCTTGGGGAAGACGAAGGTGTACACGCCGTCGCGGTAGGAGAACAGCTCGTAGGCGCGCGGGAAGCTGGGCAGCGGGTAGACGAACGTGTTCTCGGGGCTCTGCCCGATGGTGACGCGCTCGGGCTTGCGGAACAACCGCTCTTCGATGATGCGGTTGTTGTGGATGATCCCGATGCGTAGGATCTTCTTTTCTGGCGTCGGCATCGACTCCCCCGGTACCTAGAAGGGGTTCTTCTCGACGGACTTCTCGATCCGCTCTACGAAGCTCTCCTTGAGGATGGGCATCTTGTAGTGCGTCTCGCCGCGTCCGAGGATGTAAAACACTTCGGGTTTCTGAATCTTGCCCTCGATCACCATCTCCTCGAGCTCCTGGATGGTCGGAGCCGACTTGATGCTCCCCGGGCCCTTCTTGGCGGCGCTGTCCTCCTGGGCCCAGGCCGTCACGGAAAACGCCAGGAAAACCAGGAATACTGTCAGGCGCGCCCTCGCCATGAGACCCTCGTACGTCGTTCCCCTGAATACCCCTAAGCGCCGGACCGCGCAACTTCCTTTTCGCGCCCCGTGCGCCCCTGCTCGTCGCTCCATCGGCACCTCCCGAGCGCCGCGCTAGAAGGTCGCCGGCTCGGTGGGAGCCGTGGCCGGGGTTTCGTCGGCAGGCCCGCCGCCCGCGGGCGGGGCCTCGAGCGGGACGCTGTCGGGGGGCGGCGCCGCGCCTTCGTCGACGGGGGCGGGGACCTCGCCGGGAGGCGGCACGTCGCCCTCGGCGGGCGCGCCGTCGGCCGGGGCACCTTCGCCCCCGCCCTCGGGGGGCGTCGCCTGGTCCTGCTCCTTCATGAGCCGCATCTGCTCCTTCAGGTCGACGGCCTGCGACTGGAGCGTCTGGGCCTCCTTGATGTACTTGAGCGAGGCGTCGTCGGGGGGCAGCTGGTTGCCCATCAGGTCGCGGTAGGTCGAGAAGTTCTTCACGGCCAGCGCGTAGCGATCCTCGGGCTCGTAGCCCGGCACCTCGTTCTCGAGGTACAGGATGCCGAGGTTGTAGTAGCTCTCGGCCAGCTTCGGGTTGCGCTGCACCACGTCCATGTACGTGGCCTCGGCCTGCTTGTAGTCCTTCTCGTGCCGGTACGAGTTCGCCAGGTTCAGGCGCGTGCGGTCCCACTGCGGCCGGAGCTCGAGGGCCCGCGTGAGGTTCTTGATGGCGTCGGGGTGGTTGCCGGCCTTCTGGTTCAGGATGGCCAGGTTGTTGTAGGCCGCGGCCAGCGTCGGGTCGGTCTCGACGGCCTTCTGGTAGTCGGCGATGGCCAGCTTGTAGTCGCCGTCGTCGTTCTCGAGGTTGCCGAGGAAGTAGTAGATGCGCGCGTCGGGCTTGATCTCGAGCGCGTTCTTGAACACGTAGCGGGCCAGCCCCGGGCGACGCATACCCACGTAGGCGCGGCCGATCTCGCGCATGGCGTCGGCGTTGGTCGGGTCGAGGAAGAGCACGGCCTTGCCGTCCTTCAGGACGGTCCCGTAGTCGCCGCGCTCGTTCAGGATCTCGAGCCGGTCGGTCAGGAAGCCCTTCTTCTTCTCTTGCTCGTCGGCGGCCGTGAAGCGCGCCGAGCTGTCGTCGATGAAGCGCAGCGCGTCGTCGTAGCGGCCTGACGCGCGGAGCAGCGACACCTTGAGGCGGATGGCGTCGGGATCCTTCGGCTCGACGGCGAGCGAGGCCTCGACCTGGCTCAGGGCGCGCGTCGGATCGTTCTGCGCCTCGGCGATGCGCGCCAGGTAGGTCAGCGAGCTCGCGTGGGCGCGATCGATGCTCAGCACCTTCACGAACGCGTCGTGGGCTTCGGGGAGCTGGCCGGCGTTGAAGAGCTCGACGCCGATGCGGTAGTTCTCGGCGAGGATCTCGTCGCGGGTCATGCCCGGAGCGCCGCCCGGCGCCGCCGCCCCTTCGACGCCCTCGGGCGCCGTCGCTTCGGTCTGCTGCGCCGCACCACCGCACGCGCCGAGGAAGAGCCCCGCCAGGACGAACCCGGTCGCTCTCGCACGTCGGAACATCGACCTTCCTCCCTCGCCGCTCATCGCTCCTCCAGGTCACGCAGCTCGAACCGCTTCTCCTCCTTGAACAGGGGGTACTCGGCCGGCTTGTACTGGTTCAGGGCCTCGAGGGTCTTCTTGGTCCACTCGTTCATCACGTTGAGCTGACGCGCGTTCTGGATGGTGGTCTCGTAGCGCTCGATGGCCGTGTTCTCCCACTGCGCGGCGATGTCTTCCAGCTGGCTGCGGTAGACGTCCTGCTCCTCCTCGCTGAGGGTCTCCGGGATGGGGGCGTCGAACACCGCCTTGGCCAGCAGCTGCCACACCTGCCCCATGCGGAAGAACGCGGCGACGGTCCAGTCGACCGCCTTGTAGGGCAGGATCTCGGCATACGCGGTCTCGAGCTCGGCCAGCAGCTTGCGCTTCTGCTGGATGGCCTTGCCCTGCTGGTCGAGGCTGCCCGTGATCTTGATGGCCTCGTACTGCTCGAAACGCGGCTCGAGCAGCTTGAACGCGGCCTCGGCCGCGAACTCGGCGGCCTTGCCCTCACCCAGGTTGCGCACCCTGTACTGCTCGACCGTGCGCTCGAAGTACGCCTTGGCCTGGCGCGCGTCGCCACGCCGCTGGTAGTAGTTCGCCAGGTTGCGGTAGCACTCGATCACGTGCACCGCCGACGCGGAATTCGCGTACTGGTTCTTGGCGAAGGCCTCCCACGCCCCGGCCAGTTGCCGCTCGTCGTTCTTCTTCTCGGTGATGCGCACCACGCGCCACGCCAGGGCGGGCACCTCTTCGCGCTCGCGGTAGTCGCGCTGGTAGCGCTCGAAGAGCGCGATGGCCTCGTCGTACTGCTGGTTGTACTCGAGCAGCTCGGCCGCCTGGAACAGCGAGTAGCGCGCCTCGTCGGCCTTGGGGTACTTCTCGTACAGCGTCTTGTAGCCCCAGATGGCCTTGTCGAAGTTGTAGAAGCGCTTGTAGTTCTCGGACAGGTTGTACAGCGCCACCTTGTGGAACTCGGACTTCCGGAAGCGATCCTCGGTGACGATGCGCTCGAAGATGCGCGCGCTCTCCTCGTAGCGCTTGGCGTCCTGCAGCGCGAGCGCCGCGTTGATGAGCGCCTTGTCGGCGTCCTCGAAGTCCGGGTTCGCGTTGACCAGCGAGATGAACTCCTCGGCGGCCTCGACCTGCTTCTTCTGCTCGAGGAGCTCCATGGCGTGCTTGAACTGCGCGCCCATCTCGAACGTGCGGATCTCTTCCTTCCACTTCTTGCGCTCTTCGGCCTGCCCGATGTTCTTCTCTTCGATCAGGGCGGCCCAGCGCTTCACGTTCTGGATGTCGTTCTCTTCCCAGTACGTGTTGATGATGTTGGCCGCCGCGTAGTTGGCCACCAGCGCCGACGGGTACTTGTCGACGATGGCCTCGAAGCGCTTGCGCGCCTCGTCGTAGTTCTTGTAGCGCAGGAAGACCTCAGCGGCCTTGTAGGCCATCTTGCCCTGGTAGTCGGGGTCGTCCTTGCGCTGCAGGTCGCGGCCCACGTACTCGTCGATGTTCTTCACGTAGTGCAAGAGGATGTCGGGCACCGTGAGGGCCGCCACGCGGCGCACGCCGCCCTCCTTCTCCTTGACGCCCTCGGTCTCCTCGACCTCCTCGATCTCCTTCGTCATGGCCCAGCGCGGCAGCTTGCCCTCCGCGATGAGCGCCTGTACCTGGTCCTGCAGCGTGACGATGGCGCTGTTGGCGGCGTACTCGAGGTAGGCGTCCTTGCCCTGGAAGTCGCGCACCTTCTCGTAGTAGCCGGCCGCCTCTTCGTACTGCTTCGAGTAGTAGAGCGTCTCGGCCAGGTAGAACGTGATCTCGTAGCTGTTGGGCGTCTCGGGGTAGCGCGCCAGGTAGTCGCGGTACGCGGTCGAGGCCTCGCGGTAGATGGCCTCGGACTGCGCCAGCTTGGCCGCGTTGCCCTCGGCCTGGGCCTCGAGCTTGGTCTTCTGCGCGTTCTGGTGCAGGGCCAGCGCGCGCTCCTTCGAGAAGTTCTCGACGTACTCCTCGGCCTTGGCGATGGCCTTGGCGTTGGCCTCGTTGGCCTGGTACCAGGGGCTGCCCTTGCCGTAGAGCTCGGCCATGCGCCCGCGCTCGCGGATGCCGCCGTCGAGGTCGCCGAGGATGTCGTGGATGGCGATGATGCGCTCCTGCACCGCCGGGTCGTCGGGGCCGTTGGCGTCCTGCGCCAGGAAGGCCTTGTAGACCTCGATGGCCTCGAAGTACTTGGGCCGCTCGTGCAGCTCGTACAGCGTATCGGCGTACTTCTGCAGGATCTCGCGGTTGGAGGGCCGCGGCTGCTTCAGGTACCCGAGCCCGCGCTGCACACCGGCGTCGACGTCGCGTTGCCCGTCGCCGTCCCAGTCGTCCTCGGCGAGCGTCTTGGCGATGTACTCGATGACCTCGCCGCGCAGCAGCTGGGCGCGCTCGTCGCCGATGGTCGCGCCCTGGCCCTTCCTGGCGTAGAAGTCGAGCAGATCGAGGAACTTCTTGATGGCCGCGTCGTACTGGTCGTCCTGGAAGTACGACCACGCCAGCTTGTAGAACGCGAGCTCGTACCACTTGCTGTCGGGGTACTCCATGACGCGCTGGTAGGCGTCGATGGCCTGCCGCCACTCGCCGATGTCGAAGTTGAGCTCGCCGAGGCGCATGTAGGCCTCGTCGATGTGGCGGCTCTTGGGGAACTTCTCGACGAGGGTGCGGTAGGCCACGATGGCCTCGTCGTACTTGTCCATGTTCAGGTAGCAGTAGCCCACCAGGTAGTAGGCCGAGTCGATGTAGCGGTACGTCGGGAAGCGGCGGATGAGGTCTTCGTAGAGGCCGATGGCGTCGTTCAGCGAGAGCAGCGGGGCCTGGGGCGGTCGCGCGATCTTGCCGCGCGTGTACAGCGCGTACTGCTCGTCGTACTCGGTCTCGGCGGTGTTGTAGTCGACCTGGGCCTTCTCGTACAGGAGCTCGCCCAGGCGGAAGATGACGTCGGGCGTGTAGGCGGCGTGGTTGGGGTACCGGCGCAGGAACTCGCGGTGCCGCGCGATGGCCTCGAGGCGCCGATCGTTCTCGGTCTTCTCGAGCCCCCAGGTGACCTGGTCGTAGCTGCGGTTCACCGAGGCCTTCTTCTCGTCGACCTCGCGCTTCAGGTGGTAGTCGACCTCGCGCTTGTACTCCTCGAGCAACGTCTGGTAGTCGCGCACCTCCTGCAGAAACGCGTCACCGGCGGAGAGGGAGCCTGCAGCGGGGGGCGGGGTGGCGTCGGCGGCCAGCGCGGACCACGGGACGAGCGCCAGGAAGCAGAGGACTCGTGCGGTGAGCATCCGTTATCTCTCCAGGCTTCCCTTCAGGTTCTCTTCGATCTGCTTGAGCTGTGCCGAGCGCGCCTCGTTGATGGTCTGGATCTCGCCCGTGACGTCCTGCTTCTTCTGCCAGGCGATGTCGATGAGCCCCAGATCGGCCTCGAGCACGGTCTCGCGGATCTGGTCGCGCGCCAACGAGAACAGCGCCGACCCGACCTGCTCGGAGATGGACATGGTCTGCGACTCGGCGGTGACGAGCCGCTCGGCGTACGCGCGCACCTCGATCGCCTCGGCGTCGACCTGGCGACGCGTCTCGATGACCTTCTCGCGGGTGCGCTGCTGCAGCACGGTCTGCACGCCGTGCTGGCGCTCGAGGTGCTGGCGGATGCGCGTGTGCAGCTCGTCGGCGTGGGCCTGGGCGGCGGCGGCGGCGGGCGAGAGCGCCGAGCGCCGGGCGGCCAGGGCCGCGGCCTCGGCGCGTTGCACCGCGATCAGGCGCCCCTTGAGCTCGGCCTCGCTCTTCATGATCTCGTCGCCGGCGCCGGCGACGACGCGCGACACCTCGAGGTTCTCGCGCGCGGAGCGGATCTGGTCGGCCACCGAGGCCAGCCGGGCGCGCTCGACCACGATGCCCTCGAAGCGCTGCTTCGCCTGGCCGGACATGGGCTTCTTGACGCCGTCGGGGCCGGTGGCGTCGCGCACCGCCCACTCGTACATGATGTCGGCGTCGCGGATCTCTTCCTGCAAGGCCTGCTCGAGGATGGTGAGCTCGGCGTCGTAGCGATCGAAGGTGCGCGTCACGGCGTTGCGTCGCGTGGTGTAGTCGGTGGCCAGCTGCGGCATGCCCTGGAAGCGCTTGTCGAGCTGGTCGCGCTCACCGAACAGCGGCTGGAGGCGCGCCTTGTCGTCGGCGCCCATCACGGGCTTCACGAGCTTGCGCTCGGCGTTCAGCAGCACACTGCTCGACCGGATGAGCCGGTTCTCGACCTCGACCAGTGCGTACCAGGCCTCGCTGAGGTTCGGGTAGATCTCGATGGCCGAGTCGGACTCGAGGCGCGCGCGCAGGCGCACGATGAGCCGCTCGAACTCGTCGACCTCGCGCTTCTGGTCTCGGATGTCGGTGAAGACCGCCAGAAGCTCGGTCATCTTCTCATCGGCTTCCATCCACTGCAGGGCGCGATCGGAGAGCGGCCGCGGCTGGCTGTCCTGCTGGGCCGCCATGAGCCACTTGAAGAAGTTGGCGACGTTCTGCCGATCTTCCATGAAGGCCAGCAGCTCGTTCTTCAGCGGCGTGAACTGCTCGACCACGCTCTGGTAGGCGTCGTCGGCCTCGTCGAAGCGCTTCAGGAAGATGCTGAGACGGCCGCGCAGGATGTTGGCCTGGATGCGCAGGTTGTCGTCCTCGACCACCAGGATGAGCGTGTCGAGGGTGCGCAGCGCGCGGTCGAAGTTGGTCATCTTCACGTACGCCCACGTCATCTCGTAGAGCGAGGTCTCGTAGTGGGGCGAGTAGCGCGGGATCTCCTGGTAGGCGTTGACGGCGTCGAGGTACTGGCCGGTCTCCTCGAGCAGGCGGCCGAGGCCCAGGTTGGCCAGGTCGCGCACGGCGCGGTCTTCCTCGGAGCCGCCCGCCCTGGTGGCGTCGGCCGTGGCGCGGAACGCCGTGAGCGCGTTGGCGAAGTCGTTCTGCCGGGAGCGCGCGACGCCGACGTAGTACATGGCCCGCGCGTAGAAGGGGTCGCCCGCCGGGACCCGCGAGAGCTCGGCGATGGCGTCGTCGAGCGCGCCCTGGAAGTACAGGGCCTTGCCGTAGGCGTAAACGAGGGCGGGGGCGCGCTGCACGCCAGGGATGGCATCGAGCACGCGGTAGTAGCGGTTCAGGAGCTGGAAGTTCTTGGTGGCCGTGGCGATGTCGAGCAGGTAACCGAGCGCCGGCTGCGCGAGCGCGGGCACGTTGGCGTCGACGATGGAGCCGAAGTACTGCGCCGCCGAGTTGCGGTTGCCGAGCTTGTAGAGCGACTCGGCCAGGTAGAAGACCACCTGCCAGTAGTCGCGGTTGGACTTGAACTCGGGGATGCGCGCGAGCTCGGCGAAGAGCACGACCGCCTTGTCATAGCTCTTGAACTCGTACATGAGCATGGCGTCCATGAGGCGACGCTGGATGGAGTGCTGGAAGGTCTCGGCGGGCGCGGACCTGTATTTGCGCTCGAGCTCGGCGGTGGTGGCCTCGTACGTGGCCAGGTCGGCTTCGACGCGCGAGATGTCGGCCTCGAGGGCCTCGGTCTTGTCGGCCGCCGCCGCGCGCGGCGCGAGGGCGCCGAGGATCGCGAGGGAGAGGAGCAGCGCGAGCGGTCTCATCGGGTCGCGTCCGTGTGGTGGTTACTGGGCGTCCTTGAGGAGGGCCTCGAGGTTCTCCTTGGTGTAGCGGACCTGCTTCAGGCGGTACTTGATGCCGGGCTTCTTGTCGTACTCGGCGAACGTGCCGCCCTTGGAGTAGCCGGTCGCGTTGATCTGCAGGATCTTCCCCTTGGACGCGAAGAACGTGAAGCTGGACTTCACGTCGAACTTGTACCCGTCGACGTAGGTGAACATGCCGCCCGCGCCGGCGTAGGTCATCTCGACCTTGAGCACGTGGTTGCCCGGCACGATCGCGCCGTCGTAGATGACGAAGTGGCGCTTGCTGGCGAGCTGGCCGCCGTCGTTGTCGGCGAAGTAGATCTTGTTGTTGTCGAGGTAGTACACGACGCGATCGAGATCGTAGCCCATCCCGATGTCGTTCTCGTGCACCAGCAGCAGGCGGGACTCGGCCACGACGTTGTGCAGCACCTGCTCTCGCAGCAGCATCAGGCGGGTCTTGGAGCTGAAGACGTCCTCCTTCAGCTTGCCGATCTGCTCTTCGATCTCGACGAACTTCGCGTCGTAACGCTTCAGGTCGCGCAGGCCCTCGCCGCTCGGGCCCTGCTTGGCAGGCACGATGTCGGGAGCCTCGGCCGGGGCGGGCGCCTCGGCCGGGGCGGGCGCCGCAGCGACGGCCTCCGCGGCCGACGTGCCGGCGGGGGCTCCGGATGCTCCCTCCTGCCCGAAAGCCGCACCAGAGGAGAGGGCAACGAACACAACGAGAGCCACCACGAAGCTATGGTAAGACGTCCGCGTCATCGGAACCTTCCGTACGCTGGAGTTCGAAACGTTCCCTACTATACCTCCAGGGGGCCCATCGTCAACGGGATAGGTGCTGGACCGCCTTGCGTTCCGAGGAGAA
>Ga0172369_10002992_pt1 | contig 22586 bp, 18 predicted proteins | sample LakKiv25m_FD_114539 | JGI IMG/M metagenome (GOLD analysis project Ga0172369, IMG submission 114539) | Freshwater microbial communities from Kabuno Bay, South-Kivu, Congo - kab_022012_11.25m | ecosystem: Environmental > Aquatic > Freshwater > Lake | place: Democratic Republic of the Congo...
TAAAAATTGGGAGGTTTTATATGAAAAAATCATTAGGAGCCAAGGCGCTTGTTTTTACCACGCCTACTTGGATTATAGGGACGTATGATAAAAATGGAAAACCGAACGCAGCTGCAGTTGCCTGGGGAGGGGTTACCTGTTCAAAGCCTCCCTGCGTAGGGATATCTTTAAGAAAAGCCACTTATTCTTACTGGAATATCATGGATAAAAAAGCTTTTACGGTTAATATCCCGTCTGAAAGACATGTGAAAGTTGCTGATTATTTCGGGATTGTATCAGGAAAAAGTGAAGATAAATTCGCAAAGACAGGACTGACTCCGGTAAAAAGCGAATTAGTGGACGCGCCTTATATCGAAGAATTTTCTCTTATTTTAGAATGCAGGGTTATCAATACAATTGAGATCGGCCTGCATACTCAGTTTATAGGAGAGATACTGGATGTGAAATCCGATGAAAGCGTGATCGGGAAAAATAATTTACCTGATATAGAAAAAATAAAGCCGATATTATATGATCCTGAAGCGTGCACTTATCACGGCATAGGCAAATATCTAGGCGACGCATTTTCCATAGGCAGATAACCCCATCCCTTTCCAAGATCTTGACATTCTGACAATGTTACTTTTGTCAACTTCTTGGGCAGGAGGGCGAGAAGTTGACAAACGGAAAGAGAAAGTTATGAAAGAATTTGAAAAATTTTATGGAGAGTTGAATGCAGAACAGAGAAAAGCGGTAGATACTATTAAGGGGCCGGTGCTGGTCCTGGCAGGGCCGGGGACCGGCAAGACGCAGATACTTTCTGTCCGGGCGGCAAACATAATACGCCAGAAAAAAGCTTTGCCGGAGAATATTTTAATACTTACCTATACAAATGCTGCAGCCAGTACAATGAAGGAGCGCCTTGCGAAGATCATCGGATTTAAAGGTTATGATGTATATGTTGCAACATTCCATAGTTTTGCAAACTCAATTCTTTTGGATTCCGAAGAAGCTGCTGACTATATTCAGGAGAGGATACAGATCGAAGATATAGAGCAGGTAAGGGCAATAGAGTATATCCTGGATCACGCTCAAGGCGTCTCTGAGATAAGGCCTTTTAATGCGCCGTATAGTTACGGGAAAGAGATACAGAAAAAGATAAGCGATCTTAAAAGGGAAGGCGTAAGCCCTGAAGAGTTTCTGGAATATGTAAAGACAATAAAACCTGATGGTGCGTATGTAGAAGAAAAACATATTCCAAGAATGAAGGCGTTGGCTATTATTTATGACCAGTATGAAAAACTTAAATCAAGCGGAAACAAAGAAGTTTTTGACGAACGGGGCAGGTATGATTATGACGATATGATCATGATGGCTGTCCGCGCTTTAAACAACGAGCCTATTTTAAAGAAAAAATATCAGGATCAATATCAATTTTTCATGGTGGATGAATTCCAGGATACAAACGGCGGGCAGCTTAAGCTGCTGTTTTCCATACTAGGCGTGGGCAATCCAGATGTTTGCTGCGTTGGAGATGATGACCAGTCGATATACAGGTTCCAGGGCGCCGGCGTAGGCAATTTCAGGGAGCTGAAAAAGAAATTCAAAAATTTAGAAATCATATCTTTGAAGAATAATTACCGCTCAACAAAAGAAATAATAGATCTCACCCGGTCTTTAATAAAAGAAGTGCCTGATGGAGAAAGGACAGGAGATAAAGAGCTCGTAAATATGGTGGATTTCAAAAAAAAATCAATAGATTATTATGAATTTACCCGGGAAGCGGAAGAACTGGGTTTTATTGTGAAAAAAGTAAAAGAGTTTAAAGGTGAGATTGAATCTTCAAAAGACCTTAGCGCGGAAGAGAGAAAAAATCCTTACAATAATATAGCAATCTTAGTCAGAAGAAGAGATTTGATATTAAAGGTGATAGATAAATTTTTACAGGCGGGCATTCCGTATGCAACGGATGGCAAAGAGGACATAAGGCCTGAACCGCGGGTCAGGCAGATGCTGGATGTGCTGGAACTTGCAAGCCTGGAGCCGGAGAATTATGAAGACAGGGACAGGGTTTTATACAAGATACTGGCGGCGGATTATTTTAAAATTCCGCTGATGGATATACTGGGCATAATAGCCAAAGTAAATAAGAAGAAAAGAAATAAAGAAGATGCGAAGATATTGCCGGAGCTTTTAAATTCGGAAGATTTATCAGAAAGCCTGAAAAACGCAAAAGCTGTAATAAAAAAACTTATAGAGAATTCACAATTTAAACCAACGCATACAATTCTGATGGAATATGTCGAAGATGCCGGGATTTATAAGTATATCCTGGAGAAATATGATAAGGAAGACGTTGTGAAAATTAGGGAATTAAGGGCGCTTTCATCTTTTATAAATATGATAAAGAGCTCGGATTTGTCAAAACCAGGCATAACATTAAAGGATTTCGTAGAAGAGATAAGGATGAGGAATGAGCATGGTATGGCGCTTCAGGGGGAGCTTGTGACAATGACTCAGAACGGGGTAAGGATTTTTACGGCGCATGGTTCCAAAGGCCAGGAGTTTCACAGCGTTATAATCCCATTCTGTTTACAGGATAAAAGCTGGCCTATAAAATCAAGGCCTGACACTATTCCGCTTCCTCCGGATCTGATGAAAACTATCGAAGGACTCGGCAATAAGGAAAGAATAAAGGAGTTGAGGGCTCACGATGAGACAAGGCTTTTTTACGTGGCTGTATCAAGGGCCAGGAGTAATGTTATCTTTACCGCGAGCCCTGACGAAAACGCTGTTTCCAGCATATTTTTGCATAGGCTTGGGATAAAATCTAAAGCAGCTGATTTGAAGGAGAAAGACATCTTGGTAAGTTTTCTTGAAAAAACAAATCTTATGGAGCCGTTTATCGGCACGGAAGAGGTTTTGAAAGACATGGTTAAAGATATGGCGTTGAACCCTACAAGCCTGGATAATTATCTCAGATGCAGGCGGAAATTCCTTTATGACAATGTTATGATGCTTCCTTCCGCAAAGAAACAAAGCCTTATGTTTGGCAACGCAGTGCATTCAGGGCTGGAGAATTTATACAGGGAGTATATGAGGGCGAATAAATTTCCAGAGTTCCAATTTTTTAAGGAAAGATTTTTAGAAGCATTGAAATTCCAGGGGCCTGAAAAAGCTATAGAATTAAGATGCAGGGAGCAATTTGAAGGTCTGAAAAAATATTATGGCAAGATTTCCAAAAAGCCCGTAAAGCCTATAGGACTCGAAAACAGAATGCCTGTAAACATAAACGGTATTATTTTCACTGGCAAATACGATAAGCTGGAATTAGAAGATGAAAAAAATAATCTTGCAAGGGTCGTTGATTACAAGACAGGTCAGCCAAATAAACACGCTAAAGGTATTTTTGAAGCAAAGAGCCTTGAAAGCGAAGAATGCGATGGTTATTTAAGGCAGCTGGTGTGCTATAAGCTTTTATATGAAAGAGACAAAACCAGGCAGGATAAATCTATGACCGTAAGCCATGGAATACTTGTATTCGTAGAGCCGGCTAAAAAAGATTTAAGGAAATACGGGATAGAAGAAGGTGAGCCGACAGAGTTTAAGGTGGAGCTCAGAGAAGATATGGTGGATGAGATAGCCGGTATTATAAAGAATACCTGGAATAATATTCAAAAGCTCAGTTTTGAAAAACTTTCTGAACGCGATAAAGATAAATGTGGCAATTGTGACTTCGATTGCATCTGCTGGGAAAAGCAATAATCTTGACAAAACTGACATTGTCAGATTGTCAAGATTATTGGGGGATGGGGTGGTAGGAGAGTTTGGAGATGCGGAGGTTTTCAAGGCCTGAGTCGTCCATGGCGTTGATGTATTTATATCGGCTCATTTCTTTTGAAAATTCCCTGAAAATAAATTCTGAAATGCCTTTAAATCTCAAATCGCAAACTTCCAAAAGTACGCAGGACATATCTTTTGTAATCTCAAATCCAAATGTATAAGCGCATATCTTTTTTCTTATTTTTATAACCCTGCCTGTTAATCCAAGCGGTTTAAAATTTTCTATCGCCAGTTTATGAGCAGAGAAACTGTCTTCCAAAAGCTTATGGTAGTAAGGATCCTGGAATTTTTGTTTTCTGGAGCGGGCCCATTTTGAAAACAGTTTCAGGCAGTCATTTTTCATATTTTTTTTATAAGGCGCATATTGAAACTTATAATTTTTTGAAAAGTAGTTATAACTTGCTCTTTTGTGCCTATATTTGTTGCTTTTCAACTCGATCAGATCTTGTGTCAGGTATACATAGTCAGGGAATTTTTTTAGAGAATTAAAATCTACATAGCCGGAATTTGTTTCAATTAATATTTCAAGCTTATCGCCATTTTCTTTCCACCACACAGGATTTGTTTCTTTCCATATGTACAGATTTACGAAGGAATAGCCGGCTTTCTCAAGCACAGTCTTATCTTTTAATGAGATTTTTCTGAAGCCGTTTTTCTCCGGATTAGTAATGATTTTTTTCGTAAGGGCGTCTAAATAGGAAAATTTTATTACATCATCTTGATAGTTGCCTATAAACGAAGGATTTTTGGCTATCAATGAAGCGATTTTTTCTTTCTCCAGCAGATCAGCCAGATAATTAAAATAGTTTCTTATGGTATTTTGATTTTCAGGATTTGCGGCAAATGGGCACTTTTTATCTATGCCAAGGACGATCTTTTTTCCGGTTTCATCAAACATTATTGTAAACGGATAAAGCTGACAGTCGAAAGGCCTTTTTGAATAGACGGAGCATTTGTTGTTTTTTGCGTTAAAGAAAGGGCAGGCGTGCATATTTTGAAAAGGTGCTAATTCAACGCGGCGCGATTTATCAAGATATGGCTTTATTTTAGAAGTTATTTCATGCGGGAGGAAAAGTGGTCTTAACCCCGCGTTTTTATCAAGAAACCTGCAGCACACATCGCATGAAAGACAAAACCCTGAAGGGATGATTTTTTTTAGCATAATCCATAAACTTGACAATTGTGACATTGTCAGATTGTCAAGATTGTTATATTTTAACACTAAAGGCTTCACTTTACATTGATTTTTTGATATAATAACAAGAAATCAAAGGGGGAGTGCGTTATGAGAAAGAAAGGCTGTGTTGTTGTGACTATGCTGGTGCTGTTAACATTTTATGGGTGCAATATTGTTCCCAAATCAGTTCAATACCAGAAGGAAGAGGAGAAGCTCGTAGGAAGTACTGATATTATTAATCCAAAGATTGAAGAGATACAGGTTATATTGAAAAATGAAGGTTATGAGCCTGGAAATACCGATGGCAGGATGGGCAAGGAAACGCGCGATACTATAAAAGCGTTTCAGGAATCAATAGGCCTTAGGAGCACAGGTTATGTCGATAAGAGCACTTTGACACAGTTGGAGGATCTAAGGAGGACAAAAGAGATCCTTGAATCTAAAAAGGATTACGCTAAGACAAAGGAGTCCCGGCAGAAAGACTCTCAAAAAGCGGAATTCAGGCCAACTGTAAAGGAGATACAGACTGCTTTGAAGAATGCGGGCTTTGATCCTGGTTCATTTGACGGCAAGATGGGGCCGAGGACAAGACAGGCAATAAAAGATTTTCAGAAATCAAAAGGCCTTGTGCCTGATGGAGCAGTAGGGCCTAAGACTTGGGCCAGTTTAGGCAAGTACCTGTAAAAAAGCTATTGACAAATCTGGCTTAAAATGGTATAAAAAGTTAAATTAAAACAGAAGGAGGAGGGGAAAAATGGGAAAATACGTAACAGTGCTTGGCGGGCTAGTAAGTATTATTATAGGCATATGGGGGCTTATAAGCTGGTGGTATAGTTTTGTGATATTATTGAAAGGTTCGGTCCCTCCTATATTGATATTAGGCGGCCTTGCAGCTCTTTTCGCAGGCATCAGCGAAGTAAAAGATTCGATGCAGGCAAAAAAAGAAGAAGCAAAACCGAAAGAAGAGAAAAAATAAGGTTATAATAGGATATGATTGATTGAAGAAGAGCCCTTGCAGCTTGGGGGCTTTCTTCATTTACATAACCTAATCAAGGAGAGTATTTGTGAATTATTTTAAAACAGGTTTATTATTGATTGCTTTAACCATGATTTTTATATGGATAGGTGGGTATTTCGGAGGCCAGCAGGGCGCAATACTCGCTTTTATATTTGCTTTTATAATGAACATGGTCTCGTATTGGTTCAGCGATAAGATTGTGCTTATGATGTATGGGGCCAAAGAAGCAAATATAAACGAAGTGCCGGAATTGTATAATCTGATAAAAGGCCTTACCATGGCTGCTCAAATGCCTATGCCCAAAATATACATAGCCCCGCAGAATACTCCAAACGCTTTTGCTACAGGCCGTTCGCCGGAGCATTCAGCGGTCTGCGTAACGCAGGGCATATTGAATATTTTAGACAGAGAAGAGTTAAAAGGAGTCATAGCGCACGAATTATCTCATATAAAGAACAGGGACACTCTTATAATGACCGTAGCAGCTACTATCGCAGGCGCAATTACAATGATTGCCAACTGGGCAAGGTGGGCAGTTATATTCGGAGGAAGAGGAAGCAGGGATAGGGAAGATAATGGCATAGGCATGTTGGTTATGTTGATAGTTGCTCCTATAGCAGCTATGCTCATACAGCTTGCAATTTCTAGATCCAGGGAATACGCTGCTGATAAAAAAGGCGCCATGATAGCAGGAACGTCGATGGGGCTTGCTAGAGCGCTTTTAAAACTGGAAAAAGGAAATAAAATTTATCCAATGAACGCAAATCAGGCCACAGCGCATTTATTTATAGTAAATCCTTTAAGCGCCAGCGCAATCGGAGCGCTTTTTAGCACGCATCCGCCTATAAGAGAAAGGGTCAAAAGATTGGAAACTATGACAATATAACTGGGAGGTAAGCATGACTGATTTCAACCCCAAGTATGGCCAGGACATAAAACAGATAAACGAGAAAGTTAAAGAGTCAAGCCTGTTTATCCAGCAAATCACTCAGGAGCTGTCCAGGGTAATAGTCGGCCAGCGCTATCTTGTAGACAGGTTGATGATAGCTCTCCTTGCAAACGGCCACATATTAATAGAAGGCGTGCCAGGCCTTGCAAAAACACTCGCTGTTAAAACGCTTTCCAAATGTATCCAGACAAAATTCCAGCGCATACAATTCACGCCTGATTTATTACCTGCAGATTTAATAGGAACACTTGTTTATAATCCAAAAGACGGGGCATTTACTACCAAAAAAGGCCCTATATTTTCGAATCTTATACTTGCGGATGAAATCAACAGGGCTCCTGCAAAAGTGCAGAGCGCGCTTTTGGAAGCAATGCAGGAAAGACAGGTTACTATAGGAGAAAATACATTTCCATTAGAAGAGCCGTTTCTGGTGCTTGCCACGCAGAATCCGATAGAGCAGGAAGGGACTTATCCTCTGCCTGAAGCGCAGGTTGACAGATTCATGCTGAAGATAAAGATAGAATATCCGGATAAAAAAGAAGAAAAAGAAATCATGGAACGCATGGCAGGGCATAATCCAAGCGAAGTAAAAGCAGTTGTTTCCCCTAAAGATATCTTAAAAGCGAGAGAGATCGTAAATGAGATTTACATGGACGAAAAAATAAAAGATTACATAGTAAACATCATTTATGCAACCCGCACACCGGAAGAATACAAACTGGATATAAAGAATTTTATTGCCTATGGCGCATCTCCCAGGGCGTCTATATACCTTAATATAGCCAGCAAGGCTCACGCCTTTATCCGCGGAAGGGGTTACGTAACGCCTGAGGATATAAAATCAGTAGGGATGGATATTTTAAGGCATCGCGTTATTCTTACATATGAAGCGGAAGCCGAAGAGATGACCAGCGAGGATATTGTAAAGAAAGTATTTGATGAAATAGAAGTTCCATGATCCCGAAAGAAATCCTTAAAAAAGTCAGGCAGATTGAGATAAGGACCGGAAGGCTTGTGAACGATGTCTTTGCCGGAGAATACGAGTCTATATTCAAAGGCAGAGGCATGGAGTTTCATGAAGTCCGGGAATATGTGCCTGGAGACGATATCCGCTCTATTGACTGGAACGTAACTGCCAGGGCGGGCCACCCGTATGTTAAGAAATTTATAGAAGAAAGAGAACTTACAGTAATTATCATGGCGGATATGAGCGGTTCGGGAAGTTTTGGTACCAGAAATAAGATGAAGATAGAATTAATGGCGGAGATAGGCGCGGTGCTTTCTTTCAGCGCAATAAAAAATAATGATAAAATAGGCCTCTTATTATTCACGGACAAGGTTGAAAAATTTATTCCGCCTAAAAAAGGCAGGCCTCATGTATTAAGAGTCATCCGGGAGCTTTTGTATTATAAGCCTGAATCCAAAAAGACGTCAATAAACGCGGCTTTGGAATATCTGGGAAAGGTTTTAAAAAAGCGCGCAGTTATTTTTCTTATTTCTGATTTTATGGATTCTAATTATGAAAGACTCCTCAGGATTCTGAATAAACGGCATGATATTACAGGTATTTCCATATCTGATCCAAGAGAGAAAGATCTGGCGGATATAGGCCTTGCGGGATTTGAAGATGCGGAGACAGGAGAGGCCTTGCTCATAGATACAGGAGATGAATTGTTAAAAAAAGAACTTGCAAAAAAAAGGGCATTTTTTATGGACGCCAGGAAAAAGGCTTTTAGATCCATGGGTATTGATTCAGTGGATATAGATACTGATAAGCCTTATATAGAGCCATTGATACTTTTTTTCAAGGCTCGCGCCAAAAGATTTAGATAAAACATAGGAGGGGTTATGAAAGAAAAAATCCTGAATATCCTGCTTATAGCGGCGATTATCATAGGCATAGAAACAACATTCCTGACATTTAAGTCTTTCAGGTATTTTTTTATGAAAAAGGATTTTTCAGTTAAAGATAGCGGCGATATGGGTATTCAGAAAAGATTGGCAGAAGAGTATATGAATCAAGGGCTCTATGAAAAAGCCATTGATTCATACGAAAAATATATCAGCCTGCCGTCTCTTACATTGGAAAAGAAATCAAACCTAAGCTATCTGATAGGAAATGTCTATATGGATAATCTATCAGATTATAACAATGCCCTTGCAAATTTTGTAAGGGCAAAGGTTTATTATCCTGCAAATTCCAGCATATCCGAGATAAATAAGAAAATAGTCGCTTGCCTTGAGAAACTGGGCAAGAGCGTAGATGCGGAAAGAGAGATGTCAAAGGCCACTTCTTTGACAGGACAAGAAAAAGAGGAAGCCTTGAAGCCAAAAGAAAATGATATAGTAATTGCAAAAATAGGCAACAGGAATATAACCATGGGAGAAATAAACAGGGAGATAGAGAGATTTCCCTTGCCCATGAAGGATGCGTTTAAAGAAAAAGGGAAAAAATTGGAATTCCTGGGGCAATATATAGCTGGAGAATTGCTGTATGATTCCGCAAAAAGACGAGGCCTTGATAATGATAAGGAAATAATAGCGGCCTTTGATCTTTCAAAAAAACAGCTGATGATAAACAAGCTGATAGAGGAGGAGATTGATTCAAAGCTGGAAGAGCCTAGCGAGGAAGATTTTAAATCATACTACGAAGCCAATAAAGATAAATATATCGAAGAGAAAAAAGATGAATCCGGAAAAATAACAAGAGTCCAGCAGGAGTTTGAGCAGATTAAGGACAGGGTTAAGTTTGACTGTATGGTTATGAAGCGTCAGGAAAAAATTAAAAGTTTATTGGATAATCTCAGGAAAACAAAGGATGTGTATATATATGAAGACCAGTTTAAAGACCAGTGATATGGAGGATGAGTGAGGATAGAGGCAAAGGTCATTACAAGAGCTAAAAAAGAAGGAATAGAAAAAATCTCAGAGAATGGCTATAAAATAAAAGTAGCTCTTCCTCCGGAAAAGCTCAAGGCTAATAAAAGAGTAATAGAGCTTCTTTCGGAAAAACTCGATATAAAAAAGAAAAATATTAAAATCGTCTCAGGCGAAACAAGCGGCAAAAAAATAATAGAGATATGCTCATGAAAAAGCTGTTTATAGGTATAATTTTATTATTATTGTGCGAGCCTCTGTTTGCGGAGCCTGTAAACCTGGAGGTAAAAGTAGACAGGGATAAGATTACCATAGGCGATAAAATAAAATATGAAGTTATCGTGGAATATGATAACGGTGTTGAGATAGAGCCTTATACTGCAGGGAAAAACCTCGGAGAATTTGAGATAAAGGATTACAAGATAGAGGTTCCTCAAAAAATAAAATCCGGGAGACTGATTTCCAGGGCTATTTATACCATAGCCACTTTTACAACCGGCGAATTTACCATACCTGGCTTAAAAATCAAATACAAAGATCTGGATAAGCAGGAAAAAGAGATTTCATCAAATGAAATAAAGATAAAGGTAGAAAGCGTAAAACCTGGCCCGAATGATAAGGATGACATAAGGCCGCTCGCAGGCCCTGCAGAAATAAAGGGCGCTCTTCCGGCATGGGTATTTGTTGTTTTTATTTTACTTATAGCCGGTATTGCAGTATTTGTATATCTTAAAAAGAAAAAAGAAAAAGAAGAAAAACCTGCGTTACCTCCGGCTCCTGCGGAAGAAATTGCAAGAGATGCCTTAAGCGCCCTTAAAGAAGCGAAGCTTATAGAAAAAGGGCTGATCAAGGAGTATTATATAAGGCTTTCGGATATTATCCGGACTTACATAGAGAACAAGTACAGGATATTTGCTATGGACAGGACTACATGGGAACTTTTCCAGGAGATGAGGTCAAAAAGAATAGAGCGCTCGCATGTGGATAAAATAAATTATTTTTTTGAAGATTGCGATATGGTGAAATTTGCAAAATATACTCCCATCCAGAAAGAGATCGAAGAGGCTTATAAAAAAGCAGAAGAAATTGTAGATATGACAACACCTAAAATTATATCATGAGATTTGCCAATCCATTATTTTTATTATTATTGTCCATTATCCCATTATTAGTCTGGGATTATTTCAGACGCGCTAAATTACGCGAAGCGAGCGTTGTTTTTTCGGATATCTCTATCCTGAAGAGTATACGGCCGGGATTCCGTGTAAAGTACAGGCATGTCCTGATGATATTAAGGATGGCGGCTGTCTTTATTTTTGTCCTGGCGCTTGCAAGGCCTCAGGCAGGCCAGAAAGAAGAAGAGATAATAACGGAAGGGATTGATATTATGCTTACCCTTGATATCTCTGGCAGTATGAGGGCAGAAGATTTTGCACCGCAGAATAGGCTGGGAGCGGCCAAAGATGTTTTAAGGGAATTTATAAAAACCAGGAATAACGACAGGATCGGCCTTGTTGTTTTTTCAAGATACAGCTTTACGCAGTGCCCGGTTACGCTTGATTATGGCACACTTATAGAGCTTCTGGATAAAGTGGATATAGGTATGATAGAAGACGGAACTGCTATAGGAATGGCGATAAGCAATGCTGTAAACAGGCTTAGAGATTCTAATGTTAAAAGCAAGATAATAATACTTCTAACGGATGGTGTCAATAATGCCGGCAGGATAGATCCTTTAACTGCCAGTAAAGCAGCCAAAGCGCTTGGCATAAAGATATACACAGTAGGGGCAGGAAAGCCGGGAGGCGCCATGTATCCGGTGGATGACCCTATCTTTGGAAAAAGATATGTGCATATGGATACGGAAATAGATGAAGAGCTCCTTAAAAATATTGCCGATGAAACAGGAGGGTTGTATTTCAGGGCTGAGGACAAAGAAGGCCTGAGAGAGATCTATAAGACAATAGGCCGGCTTGAAAAAACAAAAATAGAGACAAAGGAATACGCAAACTATACAGAGTTAGCGGTAATTTTTATATTGCCGGGATTTGTATTACTGCTTTTAGAAATAATATTGGCGAACACCATATTCATTAAAATTCCTTAAACCCCTAAACTTGACACTCTGACAATGTTAGTTTTGTCAAGTTTATGGGATAGCGGGGTGGGTGTATGCATTGGGGAAGTCCTGTATATCTGAATTTTCTTTTATTGATTCCAATGGCAATCGTATTTTTTATATTAGCCGGGATAAGCAAGAGAAAAAGGATAGAGAAATTTGGAGACAGCGCTCTTATGGAAAAGCTTTCTTCTTCCAAAAGTCTTGTTAAGGAAAGAATAAGAAAGGTCCTGATAGTCATTGTTTTAAGTTTTTTGATCGTTGCTTTAGCCAGGCCTCAGATAGGCAGCCGGCTTACTATGACCAAGCGTTACGGAGTGGATATAATGATAGCCATAGATACCTCGTCGAGCATGCTGGCCCAGGATATAAAGCCAAGCCGCATTGAAAAAGCAAAACTGGAAATTTCCTCTCTTATAGATAAACTGAAAGGCGATAGAGTCGGAATACTGACATTTGCGGGAGACAGTTTCATGCAATGTCCGTTAACGCTAGACTATAGTGCAGCAAAAATGTTTTTAAACATAATAGAGCCTGGCATGATGCCAAAACCCGGCACAGCTATAGGAGATGCGATTAAGGTAGCTACGAAAAGTTTTACTAAAAAAGAAAGAAAGCATAAAGTCCTTGTCCTTATTACAGATGGAGAAGACCATAATACGAATCCGGCAGAAGCTGCCAGCGAAGCGAAAAAAGAAGGAGTGATGATTTATACAATAGGCATAGGCACCAGAAAAGGAGAACCTATACCTATTATGGATTCCTCCGGCAGGATCAGCGGGTATAAAAAAGATAAATCCGGAGAAGTTGTAAAGACAAAACTGGATGAAGAAATGCTTCAGAAAATAGCCCTTATTACAGACGGTAAATATTACCACGCCACAGCCGGCGAGTTTGAGCTCGATAAAATTTACGGCGAGATAGACAAGATGGATAAAAAAGAACTTTCAAGCAGGTTGTTTACCCAATATGAAGACAGGTTCCAATATTTCCTCGGTATCGCTTTTATATTGCTTTGCATTGAATTTATGGTAGGGGATAGGAAAAAGAAATGAAAAGGTTTACCATGGGCAACTTGCGAAGTTGGACAGGTTTAATAATTTTGATAGTCCTGTATTGTATTCCTACATTAGGCTGGCTATGGCCGGATTCGCTTGCTTCGAAGAATAACGAAGGGAATAAACTTTATAAAGAAGGCAGGATTGACGAGGCTTTATCCAAGTGGCGCGACGCGCAAATTGAAAATCCTGACAGCGACAAACTTCATTACAACATAGGAAGCGGCCTTCATGAACAGAAAAAATATGAAGACGCATTTAAAGAATACGAAAAGTCTCTCAATTCGAAAGATAGTGAACTTCAACGCAAGGCGTATTATAATATGGGGAATACACACTATAGAATGGGCAAATTATTAGAGGCAATCGAAGACTATAAAAAATGCCTGGATATAGACCCGAATGACGAAGACGCGAAATATAATATAGAATTTGTAAGAAAAAAGATAAAAGAAAATCTTAAAAAAGAAGACCAGCAGCAAAAAGAATCTCAGCAGAAAGAAAATAAGGATAGGGAGCAGCAAAAACAAAACGAGTCTTCGCAGGCTTTGGACCAGCAGGAAAAGGGCCAGAAACCGTCAGACGCTCAAAAATCAGAAGAAGATAAAGAAAAAGAGGCTCAAGAGGCCCAAGCTCGACAGGAAAAAGATCAGCAGGAAAAAAAAGAAGGCCAGGCAAAAGGAGCTGATGAAGCATCTGGAGGCCAGAAGACCGAAGAAAAATCTTCCGGAGAAGATAAGAAAGGTGAAATGTCAAAAGAGGACGCTGTGAGGCTTCTTGACGCGCTCAAAGACGATGAAAAGGATATTCAAAAGGAATTAAAAAACCAGCCCAAAGAAGGCCAATATAGAATAGAAAAGGACTGGTAAAGGCAAAGGCCGGGAACAAGCGGGCTTTAGCCTGCCATAAGATATGAGATATTTTGTTTCATTTTTATTGGTTTTGTCGGTTGTGGCAGTTTGTTATGCAGAGGACATGACAATATCTGCTAATGTAGACAGGCGGGAAGTTACATTAGACGAACAGACGACCCTCACTATAACAGTATCCGGCAATGCATCAAATATCCCTCAACCTTACATTCCCGGTTTGAATGGATTTACTGCTTATTCTTCAGGAAGGTCTCAGAGTATCTCTATTATAAACGGCCAGATTTCAAGCTCTGTAACTTTTACCTATATATTAGTGCCTAATAATACAGGCGATTATACGCTTGGGCCTTTCAATATAAATTACAAAGGCAAAACATATTCAGCAGATCCTATAAATATAAAAGTATTGCCTAGAAATAACCAGCCGCCCATGCCTTCTCAACAACAAACTCAACCTTCCAGCCCCGGGTCAATGGATCAGAATATCCAGCCGCAACAGGGAAAAGAACTTTTCATAGAAGCGTATGTAGATAAGCTCAGGTCATATGTGAATGAGCAGATAACGCTTACCTTCGCAGTTTATCAGGCAGTCAGTCTATTTAATAACCCGTTGTATAATCCGCCGTCTACTACGGGTTTTTGGACAGAGGATATGCCTCCCCAGAAAAAATATTATAAAATTATAGACGGCACAAGATACCTTGTAACAGAAATTAAAACAGCTCTTTTTGCCACAGGCCCCGGGGAATTTACTATAGGTTCTGCAAGATTAGAAGCAACAGTGGAAGACATAGATAAGGTTGTCTCAAGAAACCCTTTTGGCGCGTTTGATCAGAATCCATTCGGCATGTTTAAAAGAGGAAAGCCGGTGGCGCTTACAACAGAGCCTATAAAAGTAGAGATATTGCCTTTGCCGGATCAAAATAAACCAGCTGATTTTAAAGGAGACGTGGGAGATTTTGATATATCTTTGAATGTAGATAAAAATACAGTAGAAGAAAACCAGCCCGTAAGCCTAAAAATTAAAATAAAAGGAAAAGGCAATATAAAAACAATATCTTCTCCTAGTACGCCGGAAATTCAAGATGTTAAATTTTATGAATCGGGAAGTTCTGAAAATATTTCAAAGGATAACTATATTGTCCAGGGTGAAAAGATATTTGAAAAAATGATTATTCCGAAAAAAGAAGGAAATATTACATTGGGCCCTATCGAATATACTTATTTCGACCCTGTCTTGAAAGATTATGTACGGAAAAAACTTGCCCCGGTGACAATAAATGTTACAAAATCAAAAGAAGAGCCTGCCGAAAAAAATACATTTGCACCTGCTGTTAGCCAGGAAGAAATCCAGCTTTTAAAAAGAGATATAGGGTACATAAAAACTTCTCATGCCGGGTTCAGGCCCAAGAACACTTTTTTGTATAAAAATATAATATTTTTATTGATAAACATATTGCCGTTTTTTATTCTTGTGGCTCTGTACTTATACGAACTATACAGAAGCAGGCTGAGAACGGATATAGGGTATGCAAGGTCTCTGCGCGCAAGAAACGCTGCTTCGAAGAGACTTAAGGGAGCCAGAAAAACAATAAATAAAAATATGGTGAAGGAGTTTTACACGGAGATCTATAAGGCTGTAATAGAATACATAGCGGATAAATTAAATATTCCGCATCCATCTATTACTAAAGATTCGCTGGAATATAAGTTGAAAGAAGCCGGGGTCAGCGAAAATATTATTGATAAAGTAAAAACGCTGTTTGACGATAGCGATATGGCGCGGTTTGCTTCAGTAAGATTTACAAAAATAGATATGGAATGCACATATAGACAAGCGGAAGAGATTATTACTAATTTAGAGAGGTTTATATGAACCCAGCCTTTTCTAAAAACTATATCTTAAATAATTATAGAAAGAGCCGGGCGAAAAAACTTTTTGCATCTTCTTTTTTGATATTTTTTATATTTACTGGAATCTCAATGGCGTTCGACAACCCTGAAGATCTCTATGAAAAAGGGAACTCAAGCTATGGAAACGGGGATTACAAAAAAGCGGTTTCTTTTTATGAAGAACTTATCAGAATCGATAAAGTCAGTTCGGAAGTATTTTATAATTTAGGCAACAGCTACTTCAAATTGAAAAAAATAGGCAAAGCCATTTTAAATTATGAAAGGGCGCTGAGGCTGAATCCACGCGATAAAGATACGCAGTTTAATTTAAAGCTCGCAAAAACAATGGCCGTAGATAAAATAAATATTTCCGAGAGAGGTTTTGTTTTAAATACGCTGCTTTTTTTATATGACAGGATGAACACAAATGAGCTGTCGCTGGCATGTTCTTTTCTTTATCTTGCTATAATTTTAATATTAATATTTTCAATATTTTTTGTTGCTAAAAGGCGGTTTATGTTTTGTACTGCTGCCTCGATAGGAACCATATTTTTTATCCTGTTTATATTTTTATTTGCAAAAATAAAGGATGAAAATTTTACAAAGACGGGAATTGTCATAGCTGAAAAAACTGATGCAAGAAGCGGGCCGAAAGAAGATTACCTCTTACAATTTACTCTCCACGAGGGCGCAAAATTTAGCATAATAAAAGATGTCCAGGACTGGTATGAAATTGAGCTTTCGAAGGACCTGAGGGGCTGGATTCCCAAAATCACCGTCGACATCATATAACCACCACATATAGTTATAGTCGGCAAAAAAATATCAATATATTGTGTTTTTTAGCTTGACATATCACTGGCAAGTGATATACTTATTTTTTATTAGAGCATGATTATTATAAATTCGAGAGGAGCAGGTAATGGAATTAAAGACTAAGGTTGAAAAGAAGTTGAACATCTCAGAAAATTGCCTTAAGGTTCTTGAGAAAAGATATCTCATGAAAGACAAGGATGGAAAAATTATAGAGACATCTGAAGGCATGTTTAGAAGGGTAAGCCGCTACATAGCAAAAGCAGACAAGTTGTATGGCGCAAGCAGCCTGGAAATAAAAGAAACAGAAAATAAATTTTATGAGAGCATGTCTAATTTCGAGTTTATGCCCAACAGCCCCACTCTTATGAATGCAGGAAGAGATTTAGGTCAACTATCCGCGTGTTTTGTCTTACCGATTGGCGATTCAATGGAATCTATTTTTGATGCGATAAAGAACACGGCTATGATACATAAGTGTTTAACTGCAGACACATTTGTCAAGACTAATGATGGGATAAAAAGATTGAAAGATATAAAAAAGAATACAAAAATACAAACAGATGAAGGATGTTTTCCTGTAAAAGAAATTTATAATAATGGAAAGCAGATAGTATTTGAAGTCACTACAAATAGGGGATATGCAATAAAAGGAACAGCAGAACATAAGCTTTTAGCTGTAGCTGAGAATGGTGAATATATTTGGCGCGAGATAGGAGATCTTAAATCTGGTGATTGGGTAGCAATGAAATTATGCGATAATTTAGAAGGCGGAAATAACAAATTACCCCGCTTCAAATACATCTCTAAGCCGATTTCAAATTCAGGCCAATTTAAGGCGCAAAAAGTAAATCTTCCAGAGAGATTAACCGTAGAATTAGCAGAGCTTATTGGTATTTATATAGGAGATGGCTCTAATCATAGAGATGGGATTAGATTTTCGGTCGGCAAAGATGATAAGGAAATGGTAGATACGATTAGTCGTTTATCAAAAACCATTTTTAATAAAAAAGCTACTTTTAGTTTGGCTTTAAATAAAAATTACGAGGTTGCAATTTTAAGCACTGTGATTAAGCAATGGTTTGAGTTTTTAGGTATAACTAAAACTTCTTCAAGAAATGCGAAAATTCCAAAAGTTATTTTTGAAGCAAGTGAAGATGTTATCTGTGCTTTTTTAAGAGGTTTATTTTCTACTGATGGTTGTGTTCGTAAGAGCGGACATATAACTTTAAGCACTAGCTCTACTGCCATTGCGGAAGAAGTCCAAACTTTAATGTTCTATATAGGAATTCCTACGCACAGAACTTATTTTAAATCTACCGACAGTTTTCAAGTTTCTATATGCACAAAAAATGGATTTGTAAAATTCAAAGAAAAGATAAATTTTCTGCTTAAAAGAAAAAAGGAGAGACTAAAAAAAGTTGAAGCATTTTCTATATTTAAGCGGGGTGAAACTATACCTAATCAAAGAACTCATATTAAGGAATGGTATGATAATCTTGATAGAGGATCTGAAAGATATGAAGCTCGTGAATTATTCGATGATATTATAAACAGGCATCAATCAAGAGAACTGACTCGGCAAAGGGTTATTTCTGTTCTTGAAAATAGTGCAGTTATACCGCATTTTTTTAAGACAATATTAGAAGAAGAACACTTTTTTGTAAAAATTACTAACGTTACGCCTTTAGGCATAATGGATACATATGATCTGACCATACCTTATAAACATAGTTATCTGGCAAATGGTTTTATTTCTCATAATTCAGGTGGAGGCACAGGTTTCAGCTTTTCAAGGCTCAGACCGAAAAACAGCGTTGTGAGGTCTACCGGAGGAGTTTCGAGCGGGCCGGTTTCTTTTATGAAAGTATTTAACGCGGCCACCCAGGCAGTTAAGCAGGGCGGCACAAGGCGCGGGGCAAATATGGGCATACTCCGCGTGGATCATCCGGACATACTGGAATTTATCCGGTGCAAAGAGAATGACAAAGAGATAACAAATTTTAATATTTCCATAGCTGTTACGGAAGATTTTATGAACAAGGTCATAGCTGACGAGGAATACTCTTTAATAGACCCGCATAATAAAAAGGAAGTCAAAAGATTAAAAGCCAAAGAAGTTTTCGATCTGATAGTGGAATTGTCCTGGAAAAATGGAGAGCCAGGAATTATTTTTATAGACAGGATAAATAAAGATAACCCCACTCCGAAACTGGGAGAGATAGAATCAACTAATCCATGCGTTACAGGCGATACCCTGATTTCTACAGAACATGGTCTTATGAGGATGCAAGATATAGCCAGATATTTCAGAGATGGCGGCCTTAGAATCGCTACTGATGACAGAATTCTTGAAATACTATATTCACAAAAAGAAGAAGGGGGCGTTGCGTTAAAGACAAAATGCGGGATAACCTTTAATTCGATAAGCAGGGCATTTTGCAGCGGCGAGAAAGAGGTTTTTAAATTAACTACTGCTTCAGGTTATGAGTTAGAGGCTACAGCTGATCATAAGATAATGACGAATGAGGGATGGGTGAAGCTGGTAGATTTGGACAAAGATAAGCATAAAGTGTTGATACAGTCAGGCGAAGGTAAATTTAGCGAAGATAAAGACCTGCCATTTCCGGTTATAAACAATTTTATAGGAGAAAATGGCCGAAGAAGCGAGCTCAACCTGCCTTCTCAATGGAGCAGAGAGCTGGGCCAGATATTAGGATGGATTGTCGGAGACGGCTGGCTAAGAGAAGGAGATGAAAATTGCAGGTTAGGTTTTACGTTTAGCAAAGAAGATAAAGAAATTTTAGATTATTTCAAACCGATTCTTAATAATTGGTATGGGTATGATGTTAAGGAAGTTGAAAGAGAAAACGGAGTATATCACCTTTCATATCACAGTAAATATTTCGTGGAATTTTTTAGATATCTGGGCATTAAGCCGTGGCAGTCGGAAGAGAAAAATGTCCCAAAATTTATATATACAGCTCCAAAAGAAGCGGTGATAGGATTTTTGCAGGGGTTGTTTGGAGCTGATGGAACCGTAAGAGATAATCCTAAGAGTTCTAGCTCGTGGATTGCATTGACATCAAAAAGTGTGCGTTTAATCAAACAAACTCAGCAGTTATTATTAAATTTAGGCATCAAAAGCAAAATCTATAATAGAAGCAGAAAGCCGCGGGAAGGATTATTTTTGTATATCGACAAAACAGGCAGGCAAAAAGCTTATGGCAGTGACGGGGTATTATTTGAACTTGGAATTTTCGGAGAAAGTCGAGAACGATTCAAATCTTTGATTGGATTTTTGAATGACAAAAAGAATAAAAGATTGAATAATATTATCTATAAAAGATTTTTCAAACAAAAATTTGAAGAAAAGATAATATCTATAGAAAATATCGGTAAACATAAGGTGTACGATCTTACAGAACCATTTACGCATTCAATGATTGTTAATGGTATTATAACTCACCAATGCGGCGAACAGCCCCTCTTACCGTACGAAAGCTGTAACCTTGGCTCAATAAACCTGGCTAAAACTGTCTGCGGAAATGGGAAAAAACAGGTTGACTGGGACGCCTTAAGAAGCCTGGTGCATACAGGCGTTCATTTTCTTGACAATGTGATCGATGTGAATAAATTTCCTCTCCAGGAAATAGAGAAGATGACCAGGGCCAACAGGAAGATAGGCCTTGGGGTGATGGGCTGGGCAGATATGCTTATAAAACTTGAGATACCTTATAACAGCGAAGAAGCGGTTCAGCTTGGCGAAAAAATAATGAAATTTATATCTGATGAAGCCAGGATCAAATCGCAGGAACTCTCCAAAAAAAGAGGCGCTTTTTCTACTTTTAAGGAAAGCACATTCGCGGAAAAAGGGTCGAAAGAATTAAGAAACGCCACGCTTACAACAATTGCGCCGACAGGCACTATATCGATTATATCAAATGCTTCAAGCGGCATTGAGCCGTTATTTGCATTGTCGTACTTCAGGAATGTAATGGATAATGATAAGCTTGTAGAAGTCAATGCCCTGTTTGAAGAGGTTGCGAAGAGAGACGGGTTTTATTCCAGAAAACTCATGGAGGAAATCGCGGAAAAAGGTTCCATCAAAGACATAGAAGATGTCCCTGAAAAATACAAAAAGATTTTTGTCACGTCTCATGATATAGCCCCTCTTTGGCACATAAGGATGCAGGCAGTATTCCAGAAATATACTGATAATGCGGTATCAAAGACTGTTAATTTTTCACATGATGCCACAAAAGATGATGTAAAAGAAGTGTATATGCTGGCTTTCAAGTTAGGATGCAAGGGTATAACCATTTACAGAGACAAAAGCAGGGAGGAACAAGTGTTAAATATAAGCTCTGACGATTCAACAAAAAAAGAAACAAAGGCCAGCCTTGTGCAGGAACTTAATGAAAAGAAAAACGTTGCCCCCAGGCCAAGGCCTGTTGTTACAAACGGTACAACAACAAAGGTTGCAACAGGATGCGGGAATCTTTATATAACGATAAATGTAGATGATAAAAACCTGCCTTTCGAGGTATTTATTCAGATGGGTAAAGCTGGTGGCTGCGCTGCGAGCCAACTGGAAGCAATAGGAAGGCTAGTGTCTCTGGCGCTTCGTTCAGGTGTAGAAAATAGTAAAATAGTAGAGCAATTGAGAGGTATACGCTGTCCGTCCCCTTCGTGGGAGAGAAGCGGAAGGATTTTTTCCTGCTCTGACGCTATTGCAAGGGTCCTGGAATTAAGGCTTGGCAATGGCAAGATGCACCATCAGGAAGAAGCTTTGGAAAAGCATTCCCCTCATACTATGATAGAGGATAAACTTGGAACAGTGGTGGGAGTATGCCCTGACTGCGGCGCTGCGTTAAGGCACGAAGAAGGATGTGTTGTCTGCCGTTCATGCGGATATTCCAAATGCTGAAACCCGATCTCTGGATCAAGAAAATGGCTTTAGAGCATGATATGATAAAGCCATTCCACCCTCAGCAGGTTAAAAATAACAATATTTCATACGGCCTTTCCAGTTATGGCTATGACATAAGGATTGCAGATGAGTTTAAAATTTTCAAAGGTTCCGGCAAAAAAATAGTAGATCCTAAAAATGTGAATCCTGATTTATTTGGAGATTTTAAAGGCGCTGCCTGCATAATCCCTCCAAATTCTTTTATTCTGGCGAGATCCCTTGAATATTTTAAAATGCCGTCCAATGTCCTTGCGCTTTGTACAGGTAAAAGCACATACGCCAGGATAGGCGTGATAGTAAATGTTACCCCTTTAGAGCCGTCATGGGAAGGATACCTCACTATAGCAATAAGCAATACCTCAAAATCTCCTGCAAAACTTTATGCTGACGAAGGCATCGCCCAGGTTGTTTTTTTTGAATCAGATGAGCAATGTCATATTACTTACGCTGACCGTAAAGGCAAATACCAGTCTCAGCAATCTATCACTCTATCAAAATAAATTCAGCATAAACTTGACACTCTGACAATGTCATAAATGTCAAGATGTTGGCATAAACTTGACACTGTGACAATGTCACAAATGTCAAGATGTTACATTGCGCTTTTGGGTCAAAGCCCATAAACTTGACAAAACTTACATTGTCAAAATGTCAAGATGTTGGCATAAACTTGACACTCTGACAATGTCATAAATGTCAAGATGTTGGCATAAACTTGACAAAACTTACATTGTCAAAATGTCAAGATTATAAAGAAACGGTTGACGTTGGAATGTAAGAAGAAGTATAATATAAAATGTGAAAATGCAAACTAAATCAGCGGTAGACATAAGATATTATAAATATACGCTAGGCGCTGTTTTGATTATTTCCATGATATTCATCTCCGGAGATGTTTTTGGCGGCCAGGATACCGCTTATTTAAAAAAATATTTTGAAAACGCGATTTTTTTGTATGAATCCAGTAAATATAAGGAGGCTATTTTATTGTTTGAAAAGATTATTGAAGCGGAAAA
>Ga0172369_10002993_pt1 | contig 22585 bp, 17 predicted proteins | sample LakKiv25m_FD_114539 | JGI IMG/M metagenome (GOLD analysis project Ga0172369, IMG submission 114539) | Freshwater microbial communities from Kabuno Bay, South-Kivu, Congo - kab_022012_11.25m | ecosystem: Environmental > Aquatic > Freshwater > Lake | place: Democratic Republic of the Congo...
AATATGCGAATAGTAACATTTCAAAATTCCCCTTTCTTTTTAGAGATAATTTTAGTATGATTTAACCACAAAAATTAAAAGCTCTTCAAAATTGTCTAAGAGGATTGATATGAAGTTTTTTCTTGGTTTGCTTTTTGTTTTAACTCTTTCATTAAAAGCACAAGAACTTCAAGCTACGGTAACAGTTGATTTCGAAAATCTCCCTGTTACTAATAAAGAAAGCCTGGTAAATTTTAAACAAACAGTTGAAGATTACCTGAACAACAATCGCTTTAGCGGTTCCACCTGGAATAATCCGAAAATCAATTGTACGTTTACCATATTTTTCATCTCCGCCTCCGACGAAACATCTTACTCAGCCCAAGTATTTGTCGGCAGCCAACGACCGGTATACAATTCAACTAAAACCTCACCCATGCTGACGATTCTCGACAACAACTGGAATTTTAATTATGAGAAGGGACAACCGCTTTACTTCAATACGCTCATGAACAATTCACTCGCAAGTTTTTTGGATTACTACGCTTACATCATTTTGGGAATGGACAGTGACTCATGGGAGCAATTGAGCGGAACACCATTCTTTAACAAAGCTCTTGATATAGTTCACTTAGCCATGAGCAGCAAGTATAGCAAAGGGTGGGATAGAGGTACCGGAAGTTATAACCGGAGAGATTTGGTTGAAGATGTTCTCAATGAAAGGTTCAGACCTTTCCGCGAAGCAATTTCTACGTACCACTATGGAATAGACTTATGTGAAGTGAACAGAGCGGCCGGGCAGAAAAAAATCGCCTCGCTGGTAACTACCTTGCAATCGATGAAATCGAAAATTGATTTACGAAGTGTTTTTCTAAAAGTCTTTTTTGACGCTAAGTACCAGGAGATTATTGAGTATTTAAAAGATTATCCCGATACAACTATCTTTAAAACTTTGAAAGAAGTTGATCCGCCGCATATGGCAAAATATGATGAAATCCTGAATTAAGGAATTACTGCAACGGAGAGGATTTTGTCGTTCTGTTCAAGCTGCATTACTGTTTCCATACCTTTCGAAACAATTGCGAATAGCGTGTAACGTCCGTTCAAATGAGGGTGAAAACCTTGCATAACGAACCACTGAGAAGTTTCAGTATCTTTCCCGCTGCTCGCCATACCTACCGCGCCAGTTTGAAACTGATAAGGTGAAAACTCGGACATGATCCCGTTTTTCGAACCGCTCCACCCTGTGTTGGTTGGGTCGCCGCCTTGAATAACAAAAGCGGGAACAACACGATGAAATTTAAAATTATCGAAGAACTTTTGTTTCGCCAGAAGGCAAAAATTCCCTACAGTAATCGGAGCGGCTGAAGGCATAAAGTCAATGGTGAATTCACCTTTTTCCGTTTCAATTTTTGCGGAGCGGTATTTAAAAGCCTCTTCAAATACCGGCGTGAAAAATTTTTTATTCGTATGACTCTTAAACCGTTTTCCAATTTTCCCGCTTGCCAATTTACCCGTTACATATACTTTTGAAGAGGTAAGTGAAGAACAGAACCGTTTAACTTCTTTTGGTTTGTACTTGAGAACAAATTGATAAAATGACTCGAAGCTTCCCGCGAAATCGATATCATTTTTATACTCCTTCGAAAGCGAAGCAATTGCTTTATAGATTTTTTCCGAGTTATCAGTTTTAAATTGGTTTGAAAGTTCATCAACTAAAGTGGATGCGAGCGGGAGACTTTTTTGCTTGAGAACAGTGGTTATAAAGGAAACGAAGTTTTGGTTATTGCCTGCTTCCTTTCGATGTTTTAAAATCGACGAAAGAATGAACAATTGATTCGAGGTTGATTCGCTTGCAAATGAAGTATAAAGAAATTGAAACAAATCATCCGGCAAAAAAGTAAGCTCACCGCATGCTTGATAAATAAATTCGTTTCCGACAAAGGGGGAGAAGTATCCAATCATTCCCACGTCAAGTGTATTAAGCAGTTTTATGAAAGTAACGAACAGTTCTCCTCTGGTTTCAGCGCTCAAATTTTTATTGGTGATGAGTGGCCGGATAAATTTTAATATCGTAGTCCGATGGTCATCCGAAAAGTTCATATCTCTGATTGACAACGCAGTCTGGCGTGCTACATTTCCGTTTTTATCAAGAAGTAGTTGAAGAAGAAAGTCGAAGCTTGAGTTTGTTTTAAAAGGAAAGAATACCGCGGCTTTTGCTGTCTCGATGCGAATTATCGGATCGGAATTGGTAGTCAACTCAATCAGGAGCGCTTCATCATCCGGAAAAAACTTTGCTCTTCGTAATATCCCAAGAGCGTATTGAAGAATAAAGGTCGAATGCTTTGTTTGGCGAATTTCATCTCTTACAATTTTTTCAACATTGCTCAAAATGAGGGTGTCCTTTACTCCCAAACGGTAAAGCGTGAAAAGGGCCTCTTCTTTTCCTTTGTCGCTTGAAACAAGGAGGTGATTGAGTATTGATGCGGTTTCATCGGAAGAAATATTGCGCAGGCCAAAATTGTAAAATGCCAGACATAATCCACAAGGAGAATAAACTTTGTTCGCATGAGAAAGCGAGATGATTTTTATTAAATCTTCTTTCGTTCCAACCTTTCCAAGGGTTTCCAAAATAACTTTTTGTTGCGCAATCTCTCTTGTTGTATCAAATTGTTTCCAAAGGAATACGGCTGCTTGGGTTGATTGTCCAAGTTGTCCGATTGTGAAAGTCAGTTGTTCGAAATGTTTTTGAAAATCAATTTGAAATAAGAGGGGGAGATAAGAAGTATCTTCAGCATGCGCTATCGAGAGTAATGCCGCATCAATCTTTCGGGCATCTATGGAATGTAAATACGAGAGGATTATTTTTTTATCAAACGTACGATTGAAGGTAGATTCAAGAAGCGCCTCATCACTTTGATTATACTGACAAAGTGATGAGACTGAAAATAAAATAAGGAATACAAACGGAAGCCTAAACGGCGATTTCATAAATACGGTATTTTTTATAAACCGCACCGTTCATTACCTGCGCACCGCGGTTCATCATTTCGTTATCTTCAAGTATCCAGCTTGCTTCACCAAGATTAAGTCCGAGTGCATGAGCGCGGTTGACAATTTCCCAATAAAAGACTGCATCGAGTCCCCGTTTTTGGAATGCCGGAATTAACCCGAGCGTGATAACACGGGCCCAGGTAATTTCTTTTTTCTTCGTCATCAATTTTATAAAATTGAATGGGAAGAGGTGCCCGTTCATATCTTTGAAGAGTTGATTGTAATCAAGCATTACAAGGGCAAAACCGACTATCTCATTATTTATTTCACCAAATAAAACAAGTGAAGGTTCAACGAGCGGTTTTAAATCCTTTGCCATCGCGTCAATTTCTTGATCGGTCATGGGAATGAAGCCCCAGTTTGGCGCCCAGGCTTTGTTGTAAACATATTTTACTTTTTCAAGTTCGGTTTTAAAGTTTTTCATATTGAGTGAAGTGACTTTAATTCCTGAACGCTTTTGAGCAATTTCGGCAACCCGTTTCAACTTCTCAGACGAAACAACTTTTTTATTCTCAAGTTTATAAGCGAAGAGGTCTTTTGCTTTGTAAAAACCGTAGTTGTCACATAAGTTAAGATAATATTTAGGATTGTACGTCATCAGCAAGCGGGGCGGATCTTCGAATCCGTCAATCAGCATTCCATATTCATCGTTTGATGAAGGATTTGCGGGACCGCGCATGTGGGTCATTCCTTTTTCGATAAGCCATTTTTTCGCGGTATCGAAAAGTGCGTTAGCTGTTTCTTGATTGTTTTCACATTCGAAAAAACCAAAGAACCCGACTTTATCATTATGATGTTTGTTGTGGAGGTCGTTTTTTATTGCGGCAATGCGCCCTACGATTTTCCCATTCCGTTTAGCAAGAAAAAAATCAGCTTCGGCATGCTGAAAAAAAGGATTCTTTTGTTTATTCAGAATTTTCTTCCGGTCCATGATAAGCGGCGGAACCCAGTAGGGATCATTTTTATAAAACTGCCATTGACATTTTATAAAATCCATCAATTCGGAATTCGTTTTTACCAGAGATATTTCTACAGACGCACTCATTTCAGCTCCATAACGGGATAATCGATATATCATTGCTTTGCATGTTGACTTAAATAAGTCCCAATCCTTTACCAACTTTTGTAAATGTTTCGATGATAAAATCAAGATGTTCGTCTTCGTGCGTTGACATGTAGCTTGTTCTCATCATTTGTCTGCCTTGCGGTACACCCGGTGAGATGAAGGTATTTACGAAGACGCCGGAATCGAAAAGCATTCTCCACATTTTAAATGCAAGTTCATCAGAACCAACAATAACGGGAACAATCGCTGTTCTTCCCTGTTCAACTTTAAAGCCGGCTTTGGTTAACGCTTTTCTCACTTTAGCAGCATTGCTAATAAGTTTGGTAACTCTTTCCGGTTCTTTTTCAAGAATAGTGAGCGCTGCTAATGCAGCTGCAGCGGATGCGGGTGTTGGAGAAGCGGAAAAAATCAATGCTGCCGCGTTGTGTTTTAAGTAATTAATTACACGCTCAGCGCCGGCAACAAATCCGCCTAACGATGCAAACGTTTTGCTGAAGGTTCCCATGGTAAGGTCAATTTCTTTTTCAAGCTTGAACTCACTTGCGGTTCCTCTTCCGCCAACACCGATAACGCCTGTTGAATGCGCATCGTCTATTAAAATTCTCGCGTTATATTTTTTTGCAATTTTGTTTAATTCGGGAAGATCAACAATTTCTCCGCCAGTCGAAAAAACACCATCACTCACAACAAGTTTTCCCGCGTCAAGAGGAAGTTTGGAAATGACGCGTTCGAGGTCGGCTGTGTCGTTATGTTTGTACCGGATAACTTCAGCGGTAACTCCTTTAGCCATTAAGTTTCCGGCAACAATACATGCATGGTTGTCTTTATCGGAAACAACATACTCACCGCGGTTAACAAGTGTTGGAATAATACCCTGCGCTGTTTGATATCCGGTGGAAAACAACAAGACCGCCTCAACTCCGAAAAATTTTGCGAGACGTTCTTCAAGTTCTATGTGAAGATCAAGCGTTCCGGTTAAATAACGGGAGCCCGAACATCCGGTGCCGTATTTTTCCACAGCTTTAATAGCGGCTTCTTTTACGGAAGGATGCGCAGTTAAACCCAAATAATTATTTGAACCCGCCATGACAATTTTTCTTCCCTCAATCTGGACGACCGGTCCTTCATTTTCTTCTATGGGTCTGAAGTAGGGGTATAACCCAAGCTGCTTAACTTCATCCGCACGGGTAAATTCAAAACATTTGTTAAATAGATCCAAAAGATCCTCCGTAATCGGTTTAATGATAAAATAGTTTAATTAACGAACTTATTTTAGTAATTTTTCTTTTAAAATCTATAATTAAATCGTCTGAAAATCAAATAACGGAAGAAAAATGAAGGAAGTTGCGGTCGTAACTGGTGGAAACGGCTTTGTCGGCAGCCATTTGGTTGATTATTTACTCGAACAAAATTATTCTGTTCGATGCGTCGTGCGGAAAAGCAGCGATTTGAAATGGCTGGAAGGAAAGGATGTTGAAATTATTACTTCCGGATTATTTGATAAAGAAGGTCTGCGAAAAGCATTTGACGGAGCTTCCTATTTATTTCACGTTGCCGGTGTCGTAAAGTCCAAAAAGCCGGAAGGATATTTTAAGGGAAATGTTGAAACAACCCGTACCTTGCTTGAAGTGGCGGTTGCGTTTAAGAATTCATTTAAAAAGATTTTAATTGTATCAAGTCAGACTGCCGGCGGTCCATCGCATACCGGCGAACCGGTTACGGAAGAAATGACTCCCGGACCCATTACCACGTACGGAAGAAGCAAGCTTGAAGAAGAAAAAGTTGCCGCACAATTCTTCAGCGAACTGCCGATTACCATCTGCCGCGCTCCGGCGGTTTACGGCGAACGCGACACCGAAATATTGATATTCTTTAAAACCTATCACACCGGAATTTTTACAACAATCGGTTTGGATATGAAGCATATCAACCTTATTCACGTAAGCGATTTGGTGCGCGGATTCTTTATGGCTGCTCTTTCCGAAAAAGCTAAAGGAGAGATTTATTACATCACCTCGGAGAAGCTTTATACTTGGGAAGAAATTGGAAAAGTAACCGAGAAAGTTTTAAACCGGCATGCGCTTCACATCATCGTGCCTCATTTTTTAGTTTATGGAATTGCGGCAATCGCGCAGTTCTTCTCGATTTTCTCCAGCAAAGCCGCAACGTTGAATTTGGAAAAAGCAAGAGACATTACGCAAAAGGATTGGATTTGCTCTTACCAAAAAGCGTTTGAACATTTTGGATATAAGCAGGAAATTTCTTTAGAAGAAGGAATAAAAAGAACCGTATCCTGGTACAAAGAAATGAAATGGATTTAAGAAAAAAAGAGAAGCAATTGTGTTACTTCTCTTTCTTTGATGAATGTTTACTTTAGAACGACCATTTTCTTTGTCCGGACAGATGAGCCCGCCCTGAGCTGGTAGAAATAAACTCCGCTTGCTAATTTGTAATCTTTCAAATCAACATCAAAAAAGTAATTACCCTGCGGCTTTTCTTCGTTTAAGAGCACCGCAACTTCATTCCCAAGGATATCATAAATCTTTAGCGTTACGAAAGTCTTTTCCGGCAAAGCATAAGTGATGCGGGTAGAAGGATTGAAGGGATTCGGAAAATTTTGAGATAACTCAAAAGTCGCCGGTTGTGGAACCGATATTTCAATTTCCTTTGAACAAGATTGTGCGCCTGAAAAATCGGTTTGCTTCAGACGGTACGAAATATTTTTTCCTCTGCAATTTGTAACGTCATCCTTAAATGCATAAGACGTTTTGATTGCAGTAGTTCCTTTTCCTTTGAGAGAACCGATTATTCTCCACTCGGAACCGGGCGCAACTACCTTTCTTTCAATAGTAAAAGAATGATTATTGGTTTCAGTTGCCGTCGTCCACTCCAACAACACTTTATTGCCATTTACTGCTGCAGAGAAAGCAGTTAATTCAACAGGAAGCGTCCCGTCGAACGAGCAGTACATGAGAAGCTGGTTACCGGGAAAGCTGCCGTCTACAACATACTTTGCATCTCCGCTTTCAAAAATGCTGTCTCCGCCGCCGAAGCTATTTTTTATGTGAACTATTAATCCTTTCGGAACATGAAATGTAAAGACACATGTGTCGGAATCTTGTCTTTGCATCTGAATCAAAAAAGTTTTTAATCCAATGTAATTAATATCCCCTTGCCGAATGTCTTTCAAGGAACCTTGCTGTCCTATAAGAAAGCGGGCATCAACAGTGTTTGGAATTGGTGCGGGGAGCGCTGACTCTCCCAATGCCGGATCGATTCCATCCGACGCAAGCGGACTAATACCCGCGGTCAAATTTATTAGAGTATTTCCAGATTTCATTTGCAGCGGTAACTCAAAAGCATCAGCAGGATTGTAAGCATTGGTATAAATCGAGAAGGTTCCGTCATTATCAGCATAATTACATGGAAAATCTCCGATCCGGATTCTGCAGCTTGTTGAATTCAACGCAGGCACTTTCCATGGAAATGAGGTAGCCACTGTTGATACCGAGTCGTAAATAAGCTGCCAGGTAATTCCATTATCCGGAGAAAAAAACGCGTTATAGCGTTTATGCACTGTTATATTAGCTTTATAAGAAATTGTAATTATCGAATCTTGTTTCAAAATTTCTCCACCATGAGGGGAGTTAATTTTAAATGTCAGTGGAGTTAACACGCCGCCAAAGATTACTCCAATCTTTATGTTATGAAGTGACGATTTGGGTTGATAATAAATTGAGTCGAATGGATAAAACTTAGCAAGCACTTCTCCGCTTGTTTCATCATAAAAAATAATGTCCCCTAATCTACTATAATCCGGATTTCCCCGGATGGTAACCGCGTTGTCATTTTCCCATTGGAGATGATAGATACCCGCTGCAAAATCTTCGCATCCGAAACGAATATCGGTATAAGATGTTGTAACAGAATCCGGTAGTAAGAATCGGGCATCAAATTGGATTCCATCGTACGGCGGAAGGGCAACTTCTCCAAACATGGGGTCGATACCGTCGGTTGCATTTCGGTCAATTCCAAGAGTTAAATTCTTAACTACATTGTTGGAAGAAATAACATCGAAGGATACACTTGCGTAAGGTACAGTTTGCGCAAAAAGATTGCATGTTACTAAACCCACAATAAAAAGAAATAGCTGCTTTCTCATAAATACTCCCTGTTTACAAAAGAAACTTATCAATTCTTTTTAAGAAGTGAAAGAAAAAAATCAATGAAGTCCGTTCACAATTGACGCTGTTACACTGTCGGTGGGGAGAGAAGATTTTGGATTCAAAATAGAGCTGAGGATTGCTATATTTCATTCCAAAGAATTTATGTTCTCGAATAGGGAGACTCAAAATGATAGATTTTAAGAACGCGACATTTCTGAAGTTGAAACCCATTCCGGCTGAGGAAATTATTGACATCATGCCGAAAATGTTTATTGAAAATGAATCGGTGTTTGCAGCATTCAAAACCGTCCGCGACCAGCTCGTCTTTACTAATAAACGCATCATTGCAGCAAATGTGCAGGGTATAACCGGAAAGAAAATTGATTTCACTTCAATACCGTACAGCAAAATTCAAACGTTTTCTGTTGAGACTGCAGGTTTAATAGATTTGGATTGTGAACTGGAAATTTTTGTAAGTTCTATCGGACCAATTCATTTTGATATTACCGGCGGATTTGATCTGGTATCGTTCAGTAAATTTATTGCTGAAAAAACATTGTAGAAGATAATTTACCAGCGCTCTAATTATTTTTAGCGCCTTCTTTAATCCAGGTTTTAATTCCATCAATTTGATTTTGATTTAGCGCCGGATACCCAAATGGGGGCATACGCGTTGCGCCAAGTTGTCCTTCCACCGCCCATACCAACCGGGAGGTTGAAGGTTCATAATCATTTACAATTCCCGGAATATGAACGTTAGTCCATGTTGTTAAACTCAGTCCCGCGGCACGTGATTCATCACTATGGCACCCTGAGCTTGTACATTTAACCGAAAGCAACGGTTGGATATATTTTCCAAACGAAACATTGGATGAAGGGATTACGGTATCATCTATTTGTTTATTTGTAATGGTATCTTTGCATCCCCAACTTGAGAAGAGAAGAATCGAAAGAACAATATGGATTGAAGCTGATTTCATACTATTCGAAGTTTTTGTTAGTAAGTGCGTTTGAAAAATTCAATTAACGTTACAAATTTCAAGAGAAAATGTTCGCTGCGCAAGGGGAAAAAGTAACTTTTTATCCATTTGCTTCACATCATTCTCAGTTGCCAAAAGTTGATAGCAGTTTACCGATTAATTTTTTATTTTTGTAGCAACTTTAACAGATTAAAAATAATATGAAAAAATTCTTACTGTTCGTTCTTCTTACTGTGTACTTTTCAAATTTGTTCGGTCAAGCTTTTCTACCTAAAAGGGAATTTAGAGGTGCATGGATTGCAACCGTAACTAATATCGATTGGCCCGTAAGATCCGCATCAACCGAATCTCAAAAAAATTCTCTCCTCACTATTTTAGATAGTTTAAAAGCTTTAAATGTCAATGCGGTAATGTTTCAGGTCCGTTCAGAATGCGACGCGATGTATAATTCATCCATAGATCCATGGTCTTATTGGTTGACTGGTATTCAAGGGCATGCGCCAAATCCTTATTATGATCCTCTTCAATTCGCCATTGAAGAATGTCACAAAAGAGGCATTGAAATGCATGCATGGTTGAATCCCTACCGTGTTGAACGAAGTGTTGGAAATTATACCACCGCAGCGAATCACGTTTCTAAAACTCATCCGGAATGGACTTTCACAAAAAGCGGTGTGAAAATTCTTGATCCGGGAATTCCCGCTGTGCGAAACTATGTTGTTTCAGTTATCATGGATATAGTAAGAAGATATGATGTTGACGGAATTCATTTCGACGATTATTTTTATTTGGATGGAATGCTATCCTCAGACGATGCCAATACCTATGCGACGTACAATCCGAAATCACTTTCTTTAGGTGACTGGCGAAGAGACAACGTGAACACCCTTGTTAAGATGATTAACGACAGTGTGATGGCTGTAAAACCGTATGTGAAATGGGGAATCAGTCCTCGCGGTATCTGGAGACCGAATTACCCTTTGGGAATTTCCGGTAATGACAATTATAACACTATTTACTGCGACGCAATGGCTTGGTTGCATCAGCGTTCAATTGATTATATCAATCCCCAATTATACTGGGCTTTTGGCGGTAATCAAGATTACGCTAAACTCATGCCCTGGTGGGCAGATTCTGCCGGTGCTAACGGTAGACACATGTACGTTGGACACGCAGTTTACCGCATAAATTCGGGTACAAACCCATTTAATGGAACGGAGGTCCCGAGGCAGATTCGGTTAAACCGAACGGATAATTTTTGTCAAGGCAGCGTTCTGTATAACACCACATCAACGTTGGGAAATCCGCTGGGATTTACAGACTCGCTCCGGTACAATCTATATACATATCCGGCACTTACACCAATTATGAGCTGGAAAGCCAATACCCCTCCCATGGCTCCTAATAATTTGCGCATTGAAAGAGATGTTGCTTCCGCAAGAAATAAAATTGTGTGGGATAAAAGCGCTCTTGATATGGATGGCGATTCTTCTTTCTTCTATGTGTTATATAAATTCAGCACCGCGAATCCAACCCAAAACGATATAGACAACAATAAAAATATTTTGGCAATTACTTCGCTCAAAGAAGTTGCCCCGCAATTGGTGTCATCTCAAGGGAATTTTTATTTCGGTGTTACCGCATTGGACCGCTATGGATATGAAAGCACGCTTTCCAATATTATTCAACTGCTTCCTCCGGAAACTCCGGTATTGGGCGCCCCTTTCAACAATGCACTTAATCAACGAGACACCCTTACCCTTAGCTGGGCTTTTACGCAGAATGCTTTTGAGTACACGGTACAAGTAGCTGACAACGACGCATTCACCGGTACGCTGCTTGTAAATAAAACATTAACCGATACCATTTGCCAAATTCAAGGGATGGCGGGAATGACCCAATACTACTGGAGAGTGAAAGCCTCTAACACGGCGGGAGAGAGCGGGTATTCGTTCCCGAATAATTTTACTACAGGTTTTCCGCAAGTTACAACGTTGTTGGAACCACCGCACGCAACAACCGGTGTCTCAATTAATCCGACGTTCAAATGGTCAAAAATTGATGTCGCCACTAAATACCGGTTTCAATTTGCTTCAAGCATTACCATTACTGCTCAATCGCTTTTACTGGACACGCTTGTAACCGACACGACCATTTCGCTTTCAAAACTCGCATTAAGCAAGAATTATTTCTGGCGGGTAGCATCGGTAAATGAGTTCGGACAAAGTCTTTGGTCTTCAACATTTGGATTTAAAACGCAGACGTCGGTTCAGGTTGAAGAAGAAAAAACAATTCCCGATTTCTATGAATTATATCAAAATTTCCCAAATCCGTTTAACCCGACAACACGAATAACTTTTGCTATTCCGCTTCCGGAAACTGTTGAAGTCAAAGTGTTCGATATTCTTGGGGGAGAAATTGCGACGTTAGTAAGTCAACCATTATCTCCCGGTAAGTATTCGGTAGAATGGAACGGAGTTGATTCATTAGGAAGGCACGTTCCGAGCGGTGTTTACTTTTACCGGATAAAAGCCGGCAAATTTACTGATTCTAAAAAAATGATTTTTATGAAATAAATAGAGAATGTGTGAAGAAACAGAAAAGGGTGAGTAATCACCCTTTTTTATTCTTTGGAAGAAACAAATTCGTTGAAATACATTGCCGTTATACTACTTTTTCTTTTTTATGGACTACTTCATTACCAGGAAGAGAAGAAAGATTCGTTGAGTTCTCTGCCGGTTACATCCGGAAGTGAAGCATTGAGAAATCTGAATGACTCCGATTTCATTCCCGCTAAAGCAAAATTGACCGAGTACCGGATTTCAGCTTCTCTTGATGTAAACAAAAAAATATTGCACGGAGCAGAAACCATTTGGTGGCGGAATAATTCCTCATATCCTACCCGCGAACTTTACTTCCATTTGTGTCCGAACGCATTCAGTAACTCAAAGACAGAATTTCTTAAAGGAAGAGGTTTACCGCAGAAATCGTATGCTCACGTGATATTGAATGAAGTTAATGTGAATAAAACTCGCGCCAATCTTTCATACGTTCTGCCAAGAAACGGGAATAGATTTGACAGCACTGTCGTAAAAATTACTTTGAATACTTCGCTCGCAAAAGGAGATTCAATTCAAATCGATTTTCTTTTTGATGTCGTTATTCCAAAAGCCGTCAGCCGCTTTGGCTATGACGCAAACGAGAGATTTTTCTTTTTTGCGCAATGGTTTCCCAAGCTTGGAGTCTATGAAAACGGCAAGTGGATTTGTGAACCTTATTATTCCTTCACAGAATTTTACTCAGATTTTGCTCATTATAAATTGGATATCAACATCCCGAAAGAATTTACTTTTCTTTCCTCCGGCGATGTGGTGCGAAAATCACTTGATAGAACAAATGCAACCTATACCGTTATGCGGAAGAATATTCATGATTTTGCCTGGGTGGCGGCCAAAGAAGTTACTACGTTTACGGATACACTCACCACAGCACAAAAGAAAAAAGTTGCTGTTCATTATATGTTGCAACCCACGAATGAAGACTCGAAAGAGAGGATTTTTACCGCGGTTAAAAACGCGTTCATCTATTGCGATAGAAACATTGGAAGTTTTCCGTATTCGTCATTTGCGGTTGTTGACGCACCTGTAAAAGCAGGTACAATCGGTGCAATGGAATATCCAGCTCTCTTCACCTTCTCAAAAGAATATTTCTCGCCGGAATTCACAAAGGATGTTGAGGAACTTCTTATTCACGAATTTGCACATCAATATTTTTACAGTTTACTTGCAAATAATGAAACGGCTGAAGCGTGGCTTGATGAAGGGTTGGCGACTTATTTCTCGCAGAAAATTCTTATTAAGAAATATGAGCAGCGGTTTGCTTCATTCAAATTGTTTGGGTACCTGCCGGTAACAGGAATGGAGTTCCTTTCAATAGAACGGATTCCGATCATTTATACACTTACGCAAATACCGAAACCGTTTGAATCGGATTTGCTGGCAGAGTACTATCCGTATGCCGCCATGGGTTCGTTAAGTGATACAAGTTATCAATTATTGAATCGTAAAGTGTACCAGTCGGTATCGTACGCCAAAGGAGCGCTCTTTTTATTGACGCTTGAAAATTTTCTTGGTGAAAAAAAGTTATTGTTCATTCTTCGCCAATACGTTGAACAATATCGGTACAAACATCCAACCGCGGAAGATTTCTTTTCGGTTGTTCGAAAATACGGCCGCAAAAATATTGACTGGTTAATTGAAGGATTCTACAAAAATTCTTATGTGTGCGATTACAAACTTCTCAGTCTCAGTGCATTACCAGACCAGCATTCTGTTGAAGTAGTTGTAGTGCGTGACGGAGAAGCGGTTGTTCCTACGGAAGTTGCTTTGTACACCGAGAAGGACACGTTACGCATAAATTGGAGCGGCAAAGAAAAAATTAAAAAGTTTATCTTCGAAACAAATAATATTCCAATCGCTGCCGAGGTTGATCCGTTACGAAATAATTTATTTGATCTCAATTTTGCGAATAACTCGTATGTCCTTGCAACACAGTACAGCGGCGCTACTTATCTTTCCGTCCGGTGGTTCTTCTGGATTCAAAATCTTCTTATGATTTTCGGAGGGTTGGCATAAGTATGAAAATAAAGGAGATTCTTGTTAAGGGGGTTCGTATGATTTTCGCTCACCGCAAATTTGTTCTTCTGTTTTGGTTGACAAATTTGGTGTTTGCTTTTGCTTTATCTCTGCCGCTGTTTTCAATTTTACAGCAAGGACTCTCGCATTCGTTAATTAACAATTCACTTGGAATCGGATTCGATTATTTCTGGTACGTGCAATTCAGGTACATTTATCAAAACGCGCTTAACGCGCTTCCGTTTCTTCTTTATGCATTTGCCGGAGTGTACATTTTAACCCAGCTGCTTTTTGTTGGTGGACTTCTTTCCGTCTATACGAATTCGAAAAAAAATCATATCGTTGATTTTTTCTACGGCAGCGTGAAATATTTTATGAGATTTTTGCGGCTCGCTCTTATCATCGGTGTACTTTATTTTGTCGCTGTGAGCATCAATGTTCTCTTTGATTACAGCATCCAAAAAATATTCCAGGATCAGGAAGATGCTTTTATCGAATTTGCGATTCAAATTTTCCGCTATTTGTTTTTTCTTCTTCTCATTTGTGTCATCAATATTATTTCGGATTATACCAAAGTAGCTATTGTAGCGGTTGATTCGACCAAGCTGTTGAAGTCGCTTCTCAAAGCCATCCAATTTATAAAAAAGAATTTTGTAAAAGTGATGATCGTCTACCTCATCATGCTGATCTTTGTTGCGTTGGGGGCAACCGTTTATAATCTGGTTGATAGTTTTGTACCGAAAAAGCCTGCTTACCTCCTGCTTCTTACCTTTCTAATTCAGCAGTTGTTAATTATATTTAGAGTGCTCATCAGGATGTACTTTTATTCCACCGAGTTGATTATTTACACCGACGGCGAGGCTGAAACGGTTTCTCCGGCATTTGAAGAAATTATTTAAGGATCAAAGATGGCCATACTGCCCGTTACTCTTTACGGAGATGCAATCTTAAAGAAAAAAGCAGTTCGAGTTACTAAAGTCGACGCAAAAATTTTAAACTTGATTGACGACATGTTTGAAACCATGCATAATGCCGACGGCATGGGCATTGCGGCAAATCAAGTCGGAAGTAATAAATCAATTTTTGTTCTTGATATCCGCGGTGTAAAAGGATTTGAAAAAACTAAACCGATGGTATTTATTAATCCTAAAATTGTTGAATACTCCGAAGAAACAACGATGATTGAAGAAGGATGTTTAAGTTTGCCCGGTATACGTTCTAAGGTTGAAAGACCGGTTGGAATAAAAATGACCTACCAGGATTTAGAATTGAATAACCATGTTTTGGAAGATGATGATTTACTTGCCCGCGTTATTCAGCATGAGTATGACCATTTACAAGCAACCTTTTTCACCGACCGGCTTAACGCGGAAGGAAAGAAGATGGTAAAAAAACTTCTTCAAAAAATTACCGCACGAAAAGTTGAAGTAAATTATCCTGTTACCGAAAAAGGAACAGCGTAAACATTTATGAAAATTGTTTTCTTCGGAACGCCCGATTTTGCCATACCTTCTCTTCAGGGACTCATTGAGCATCATCACGAAATTACTGCCGTAGTTACAGCTCCCGATAAAGCCCGGGGAAGAGGGAAACAAGTTTCTTTTACACCAATAAAAGAGTTTGCGCTTCAACAGAATATTCAAGTTTTGCAGCCGGAAAAATTGAGTGACGAAAATTTCTTCCATGCGCTCAAGGCGATTGATGCAGATCTCTTCGTTGTCGTTGCGTTCAGAATTCTACCGAAAGAAGTATTTTCGATGCCCCGCTACGGTTCGTTTAATCTTCACGGCTCACTTTTGCCAAAGTACCGCGGAGCAGCACCAATTCAATGGGCGTTGATAAACGGTGAAAAGAAAACCGGAGTGACTACATTCGCGCTTGCAGAAAAGGTAGACACCGGGAACGTTTATTTAAGAAAAGAAGCTGAAATAGTCCCGGAAGATGATTTCGGTTCTCTGCATGATACGTTAAGTCTTGTTGGAAAGGAAGCCGTTGCCGAAACGGTTGCGATGATTGAGTCGCAGTCATTTGAACTGCTTCCGCAAAATAATGAATTGGCGACACCGGCTCCGAAAATAACAAAGGAGATTTGTCAAATTGATTGGACGAAAGATGCAGTATCAATTCATAATTTAATTCGCGGATTGTCTCCAAGTCCGGCAGCATTTTATACTTCCGGAGAAAAGATTTTTAAAGTTTACAAATCGGCAGTTGTGGAGATGCGGCTTGAGCCGGGTGAATTTTTCGCCACCAAACAAGAGCTTGTTGTTGGCTGTGGCAAGCAGTCACTGCGTATTTTGGAACTGCAGCAAGAAGGGAAAAAGAGAATGGGAGTAGAAGAATTTTTAAGAGGATTTCGCTCCAACGCTTAGGTTGGAACAAAAAATTAGAGGCAAAAGAGGTATGCATGGATTTCAAAAATAATATTTTAGAGGCAATTGGAAATACTCCGCTGATAAAACTTAACAAAGTAAAGAAAGGATTGAAGCCGTTAATTCTCGCCAAACTTGAATCAGCTAATCCTGGTGGAAGTGTAAAAGACCGTATCGGTATCGCGATGCTTGACGATGCTGTTCAGCGGGGAGTAATTAAACCCGGCGGAACCGTTGTTGAAGCAACAAGCGGCAACACGGGAATCGGACTTGCGCTTGCGGCTGCAATTAGAGGATTTCAATCAGTCTTTGTTGTTACCGACAAAGTCAGTTCTGAAAAAATAAATTATCTCAAAGCGCTTGGCGCTCAAGTAATAGTGTGTCCCAACGCGGTGAAACATGATAGTCCGGATTATTACGTAAACGTGGCGAGAAAAATCGCGGCGGAAACACCCAACGCTCTTTTTATGTATCAATACGCAAATCCAGCAAATCCCCGCATTCACTATGAAACAACGGGACCGGAAATTTGGAAACAAACCGATGGGAAAATTACTCACTTTGTTGCGGGACTTGGAACCGGTGGAACAATTAGCGGTGTTGGTAAATATTTAAAAGAAAAAAATCCGAACATAAAAATTATTGGTGCCGATCCGGTTGGCTCAATTTTAAAGGAGTTTAAAGCCGACGGTAAACTTCGAGACGGCGTACCTTACTTTGTTGAAGGAATTGGACAGGATTGCATTCCGGAGAATATCGATTTTTCTGTAGTTGATGAAATTGTGAATGTATCGGATTTTGATTCATTTCAAATTTCTCGTGCTTTAACAAAAGAAGAAGGAATTTTTTGCGGTGGCAGCACAGGCACTATCGCAAAAGTTGCGCTGGAGATTGCAAAGGATTTACCGGAAGACGCAGTGATTGTATTTATAGTTTGTGATACCGGTGAACGCTATCTCAGCAAAATGCATAGCGAAGAATGGCTTCGTGAGAAACGTCTTTTAAATAGAGAAATGAAAACGCTTCGGGACGTTTCCAACGCGAAACAAAATGGGCCGGCAAAAAAATTGATTTATCTATCGGCAAAAGATAAAGTCCGCCATGCCATCGAAGTATTAAATCAAAATGGATTCTCACAAATTCCAGTAATCGAAAACGGGCAATCGGTTGGAAGTATTAGAGAAGCAAAAGTTATGGCAAGTCTTGTTGACAATCCGCAGTTACTTGATGCCCCTGTTGAAGAGGTCATGGGTTCTTCGTTCCCATGCTTGGATGAAAAGAGTGATTTGCACATAGTGAAAAAACAATTAACGGAATCACCGGCTGTGTTGGTTTTGGAGTTCGGTAGAATTATTGACATCGTTACAAGATATGATATCATTGAATATGCTTCATCACTTTAAAGTTTGAAAGGAAGATAATGGGTTTTTCAACAGACGCGATTCACGCGGGACAAAAAGCAGATCTCGAAACCGGAGCGGTAATTACTCCTGTCTATTTAACGTCAACATATCACCAACCGGAACTTGGTGTTCACAAAGGATTTGAATACGGGCGGACACATAATTTAACCCGTGCCGCGCTTGAAGCAAATATTGCTTCGCTTGAAAAAGGAAAATACGGTATTGCTTTTGCGTCCGGTCTCGCCGCTATTCACGCGTTGATGTCGCTGGTAAAAAGCGGTGACCATATCATCGTAACAGATAATGTTTACGGTGGAACCTACCGCCTTTTTGAATTGGTGATGACGGATTTCGGAATTACGTATTCCTGGGTTGATACTTCAAATGTTAAAAATATTCTCGCCGCAATTCAACCAAACACAAAAATGGTTTATGTAGAAACTCCGACGAATCCTATGTTAACGCTTACTGATTTAAAAGCGGTTGCCGACACCTGCAAAGAAAAAAATCTTATCAGCATTGTTGACAATACTTTTATGAGTCCTTACTTCCAACGCCCAATAGAATTGGGTATTGATATTGTTGTTCACAGTACAACTAAATATTTAAATGGACACAGCGATATTATCGGTGGTATTATTGTAACGGGAAACGACAAAATTCACGAGAGACTGCGATACATTCAAAATGCTGCCGGTGGTGTGCCGTCGCCGTTTGATTGCTGGTTAACGCTTCGTTCTACAAAAACACTCGCCGTTCGGATGGAAAGACACAATGCAAATGCGATGACCATTGCTGCGTATCTCCAAAAGCATCCGAAAGTTAAAAAAGTTTTTTATCCCGGATTGCCGGAACATCCGCAACATGAGCTTGCGAAAAAACAAATGTCCGGGTTCGGCGGAATGATCTCAGTTGAGTTCGACACATTTGAAACTGCTAAAAAATTCTTGAACCATGCTAAAGTTTTTACTCTTGCCGAAAGCCTTGGGGGAGTTGAAAGTCTTTTATGCCATCCTGTCTCAATGACTCACGCATCAGTTCCGAAAGAAAAAAGAGAAGCGTTCGGCTTAACGGAAAAACTTGTACGATTCTCAGTCGGTATTGAAGACGTGGAAGATTTGATTGCTGATATCGAACAGGCTATTAAATAAATTTATGCTTGTGTACGAAAACTATAATCTTCGGAATCACAATTCATTTGGATTTTCCGCATCAGCAAAATTTTTTTGCGAAATCTCCAACGTTGAAGAATTTTATGAGTTGAGTGAACAACTGAAAGAAGGAACCTTTCTTGTACTTGGTGAAGGGAGCAACATACTGTTTTCAAAAGCGTTTGACGGCTGTGTAGTCCGTTTCACGAAAAAAGGAATAACAATCGTAAACGAGGATAAAGACTCTGTTATGGTTGAGGTTTTCGCCGGAGAGAATTGGGATAATTTTGTTGCGTTTGCGGTAGAGCATAAGTATTACGGAATTGAAAATCTTTCGTTGATTCCCGGTTCCGTGGGAGCTGCCCCGGTACAAAATATTGGAGCGTACGGGCAAGAGTTGCAAGATACGTTCTTCGCTGTAAACGGAGTTGCCCTCGACTCCGGGGAAACAAAAACGTTTTTTAAAAGCAGCTGCTATTTCGGTTATCGCAGCAGTATTTTTAAAGAGGAATTAAAAAATAAATTTCTTATCACCTCTGTAGTTTTTAGGTTGAAAAAAAATCATTCGCTAACCACCCGGTACGGTTCCATTGAAGAAGAATTGAAAGCGCAGGGTATTTCGAATCCGGACTTATCCGACTTAAGAAATACAATCATCAAAATTCGTCAAGAGAAACTTCCAAATCCCCGTGTACTTGGCAACTGCGGAAGCTTTTTTAAGAATCCCGAAGTTGATCCGCAAGTCTATGAAAAACTAAAAACCGAATATCCGTCGCTCAAATCTTTTCCGGCAACTTACAATAAAGTTAAAATTCCGGCGGGATGGCTCATTGAAGAATGCGGTTGGAAAGGGAAGAAGATGGGAAATGTTGGCGTCCACGCTCAACAGGCGCTTGTGCTTGTCAATTATGGCGGCGGAACAGCGAATGAGCTGCTCGAACTTGCAAAAAACATTAAAGCAGATGTTCTAAATCGTTTCGACATTCTTTTGGAAGAAGAAGTAAACATCGTTTAAGCTGCTTTTTTCCCTTCCTCATTTTGCGTAAATTTTACCATCATTTTATTTGAAATTTAGAGTACCGTTTGTTAAAATTCGTTTTAGAAGCGAAAGAAAAAAAAGCGAGAGCCGGCTATTTTGAAACCGCGCATGGAGTTGTTCAAACTCCTATTTTTATGCCCGTGGGAACACAGGGTACGGTGAAAGCGGTTAATCAAGATGTTTTGGTAAAAGATGTTAAAGCACAGATTATCCTTGGTAATACCTACCACTTGTATCTGCGCCCCGGCACCCAAATTCTTGAAGAAGCAGGCGGTTTACACCGTTTTATGAATTGGACAAAACCGATTTTAACGGACAGCGGCGGATTTCAGGTATTCAGTTTATCGGAGTTGCGCAAATTGAAAAAAGAGGGCGTTGAATTTCGCTCTCATCTTGATGGCTCAAAACATTTTTTTACTCCGGAAAAAGTCATTAGCATTGAACGGAGCATCGGTTCCGACATCATGATGGTGTTGGATGAATGCACACCATTTCCGTGCGAATATGAATACGCAAAAAAATCGAAAGAGTTAACATCCGCTTGGGCTATCCTCAATAAAGAAGCGTTTGTCGCTTCAAATCCCTTGTACGGACACGAACAATTTCTGTTCGGAATTATTCAAGGGAGTGTTTATAAAGATTTACGGGAAGCGTCCGCGGCAGATTTACAAAAACTTGATTTCGACGGGTACGCGATTGGCGGTTTAGCGGTTGGTGAACCGGTTGAAACGATGTATGAACTTGTTGACTTTACCACAGAGTTAATGCCCGAAGATAAACCGCGCTATTTAATGGGAGTGGGCCGACCGGAAAATATTCTTGAGGGAATTGAGCGGGGAGTTGATATGTTCGACTGCGTTATGCCAACACGGAATGCCAGAAATGCTTATCTTTTTACCTGGAACGGCGTTCTTTCCATGCGAAATAATAAGTACAAAAATGATTTTACTCCGGTTGACCAGACGTGCAGTTGCTCAACATGTACAAATTATACAAGAGCGTATCTGAGGCATTTGTTTATCGCAAAAGAAATTTTAGCTTTGGAACTGGCATCTATCCACAATTTACATTTTTACCTTGAGCTGGTAACCGAAGCAAGAAAAAATATTTTAACAGGAACATTTTCAGAATGGAAGGAACAAATCCTTCCGAAAATTTCACAACAAAAAACAATAATGGAGAATTAAATGCAGTATCTTTTAGCTATGGCTCCTCCTCCGGGACAAGACGGCGGCGGAAGCATGATGAGTACACTTATTATGTTCGGAGCAATTTTCGCGATTTTTTATTTTATGATTATTCGTCCTCAACAAAAACGGGCGAAAGAAAAAGAAAAATTGCTAGGCGGTCTCCAAAAAGGAGATAAAGTAGTAACAGTGAGCGGCATTCACGGTACCGTTGATACCGTTGAAGAGAAAACCGTTCTCGTAAAAGTTGCCGATAATGTGAAAATGAAATTTGAGAAATCTGCAATTGGAACGGTAACTCAATCAAAAGAGTAATCTAATTTTTTATTCAGCGGAGAACGATCTCCGCTTTTTCTTTGAAAGTAAGTATGTTTTGTAGTGTTGAAGAAGCAATTGAAGAGATTAAAAACGGTAAGATTATCATCATCGTTGACGATGAAGACCGCGAAAATGAAGGTGATTTTGTTTGTGCCGCAGAATTTATAACTCCCGAAATAATCAATTTTATGATCACGCACGGAAGAGGATTGGTTTGCCTTTCCCTTACCGGAGAGCGGTTGGCAGAACTTGAGCTTCCCCTCATGGTGAATGAGAATTCTGCTTTGCACGGAACACAATTTACCGTTACTGTTGATGCGGTTGAAGGAACAACCACGGGAATTTCGGCAGCAGACAGAGCTGTCACCATCAAGAAAATGATTGACAAAAATTCTCGCAGAAGTGACTTCGCTGTGCCGGGACATATTTTTCCGCTTCGAGCAATGGAAGAAGGTGTTCTACGGCGTGCCGGACACACAGAGGCAGTAGTTGATCTTTGTGCATTAGCGGGATTAAATCATGCAGGCGTTTTGTGTGAAATTTTGCAAGCGAATGGTGAGATGGCACGTGTTCCCCAACTTCTTGAAATGGCAGAAAAATTCAATTTGAAGATGCTGACAGTAAAAGATCTTATCCATTACCGAATAAAAAAAGAAAATCTTGTTGAAAAAGTTACCGAAGTAAAACTTCCTACCTCAAAAGGAAATTTCAGAATGATTCTTTTTGAAAATAAAATTGAAAAGAAGGAACACCTTGCGCTGGTTAAAGGTGAAATTGATTCTTCCAAACCGATTCTCGTTAGAATGCATTCAGAATGTTTGACCGGTGATGTGTTCCATTCACTTCGTTGCGATTGCCATGATCAACTCAACCGCGCAATCGAAATAATAGAAGAAGAGGGAACCGGCGTTGTAGTTTATATGCGGCAGGAAGGCCGGGGAATCGGGTTAGCTAACAAGCTAAAAGCTTACAATCTGCAAGATGAGGGAAAAGATACGGTTGAAGCAAACGAGGCGCTTGGATTCCGTGCAGACTTGAGAGATTACGGCATAGGCGCGCAAATACTGCTTCATCTGGGTATTCGAAAAATTAGATTGCTTACGAACAATCCGAAAAAAGTAGTTGGATTGAAAGGATATGATCTTGAAATTGTTGAGCGCGTTCCAATTGAAATTCAGCCGAACGAAAATAATATCAAGTATTTAAAAACCAAGCGCGATAAATTAGGGCATCTGA
>Ga0172369_10002996_pt1 | contig 22577 bp, 21 predicted proteins | sample LakKiv25m_FD_114539 | JGI IMG/M metagenome (GOLD analysis project Ga0172369, IMG submission 114539) | Freshwater microbial communities from Kabuno Bay, South-Kivu, Congo - kab_022012_11.25m | ecosystem: Environmental > Aquatic > Freshwater > Lake | place: Democratic Republic of the Congo...
AAAAATCTGAGGATTGTTTTACAGAGAGAAATAGCGAATGCAAAGAGAAAGGAGGCGGTGGCTGCCTGATATGCAGCATAGGAGCTGCTATGGAATTTCAACTAAGGAAGGGATTGACTCCTTGCGTGAAGAGCTTCTGCCACGCGGCGGAGCATGCTGAGCGAGTGGCCTTCATAACCCGGTGATTCGAGCCTGCTTATCTGCTGTTGCGAGGTCTTTAAGAGCTTTGCCAAATCTTTTTGGGAAATTCCCGCTTTCCGGCGAAGCGCGGCTATCTTTAAAGCAACATCCCAGGCCTCGCCCGCGCGCTTGAAGCGTTCCGCAAATACGGGGTCTTTCATCTGTTCTTCAAGATAGCCATCAAAATTAGTTTTTTTCATTGCTTCTCTCTTTTTCTCCAGTCTTTCATCCGTTCCTGTGCTATTTTTATATCACGGCCCGGAATCGCCTGCCCCTTATTGCGGATACCATGCATGGCAACAATTCGCCGGTTCTTTACAAAAAACCACAGAACTCGCGTGTTGAGTTTTCCTATGTGCCTAAGCTCAAAAAGTCCCTCTCCGAGCGATTTTGACAACGGCTCACAATGATATTGCCTGTTCCGAAGTTTTGCCAGCCCCGCCATTACTGCCGCAAAGTCATCAGCATCGCTTGCCTTCAACTCATTCAGGAATTTCTGCACGGGACACACGCCGGCAGCCGTCTCATAAAATTCTACTGTAAATATCATATCCATGTCAACATCAATATTGATGTATTACATCCAGGGCCGTTTATTCCCCAATGGAAGGGCAACAGCAAATCTATCTGAATTCTATGGTAACTTCTTTATTCAACTCCACCTTGATGCCCGGTATATCTTTCATCAGCTTTTTAGCGTCCTCGATTGTATCCGGCTTTTGCGCGCTGAATTTCTTTAAATTCTCCTTCTGCTCAAAAAGCTTGCCGAGATCTATATCCATCAGCGTAACCCTGGAACCGTCCCTGTGTGTAGCATTAGTCTGCACAACAGTGCCCATTACCTCAACTTCCAGTCCCATCTTCATGCCTTCAAACAACTCTTTCATCTGAGCCATTAGCGCCTCAGAATTTGGATCGTCAGGCATGTCTTTTTTAATTTTTTCTTTGGATTCCTCGGGCTTATCAGCCGGCTCATCTTGGGGCAACGTGATAACCAGACGAGACGTATCTCCCTTAGTCAACTTAAACACTACAGACTCCTTTTTGCCGTCTTCCTCTTTGGCAGGGCTTTGGGAACCAGGAATGCTTCCGCTTGGGTTTTGATTAAATTTCAACTTATTTATATCTTTAAAAGAGTATACCGCCTTATATCCTTCAAATTTTTCGGTTGTAACCTTTTTGCTCGAAACGTATGTTACCCCTTCTCCAAGTTCATTAGCTTTTTTCCTGAGAGCTTCTTCACTCAACATGCCTGGGGTTTCCTTATCCTTCTCTTTGGTATCTTTATCCCCCATCTGTTCTCCCATGGCTTTCATCTGCCCGAGCAATTCCTTACGCATCAAAACTGTTTCCTCGAGAGTGCCGCTGCCGTCAGGCCTTACCTTTACGAGAGTGCTTACCTGAAAACATCCGGCGAGGTTTAAAATCAGGAAAAGAACAGTTACGAATGAAAATATTTTTCTCATTGTAATCTCCTTTTTGTTAGGCGCTGAAATGACGATACGATTTCTAACGAGGCATGTTTATAAAGCCGTTGACGAGCTTTATAAGCTCCTGGGTCTGGATTGGCTTTGGAAGGTATGCATTGGCTCCGATGGCAAGCGCCCTTTTCCTGTCTTCTTCTGCGCCTTCGGTAGTTATCATTATTATGGGAATGTCCTTATAAACGGGATTGCCCCTTACAAGGCTGACGAGTTTCAACCCGTCCATGACAGGCATGTTTATATCGCAGAGTATAAGGTCAATTTTTTCGGAAGATAATTTTTTTAAAGCGTCAACGCCGTCTGTCGCTTCAATCACCTTTGAACCGGAAATCCTTTTCATGGCAAAACTTATAAGCTGTCTCATCGTCGGAGAATCTTCTACCACAAGAATATTAGGCATCTTATCGGCTACCTCCTCGGCTTTTCTTTCAGCATGTCAAGGAAACTCTGTATCGTCGTAAGTTTCCTCTCCGACTGAGTATACAGTCTTGAAGAAAAAATAGCAGTGGCGGCATGCCCTGCAAGCAAGTTAAAAAGTTCATAGTCAACATTTGAAAATTGCTGCTTTTGCATAAGAAGCGAATATATGGCAATAACGCCTATCACATGCTCCTTAATCTTCAAAGGGATGCAGACTATAGGATTTTCCATAGAGACATTGCCCTTGTTAGTTTGTACGTTCTCGGAAAAGTAACTTTCGCCCTCTTTCGCCGTAGTCCCTATTATGCCCTCGCCAAACTTTACCTTAGGAACATCGGAAATGGCAACGCCCTCCGTCCCTACGGGGATAAGCTCATTTGTCTTATCCTCTATAAGGAGAACCGCGAATTTTTCGGCGCCTATGAGATTTATCACTATTTCAAGGACTATCCTCAGGACTTCATTAAAATCCAGCGTTGAATGCAGTTGATAGCTTGCGACATAGAGGTTGGCCAGGTTGTTATTTTCGTCCTCAACTTCCACATATTTTGCGGCAAAATCTTTATTTTCGTCCTCAACCTGCTTGAATCTTTCCTTAAGGGAGTTCAGTTCGTCTTCGGTTATTTTGATGCGTTCTTCATAAAGCCTTATTTTGGCCTCATCTCCGGAACGTTCAATCGCCTCTTCGAGCTGGGCAATTTTGAATCTCAACCTCTCATTTTCCTTAAGAAGGTCCTGAGTAAACTCTTCTCCCTTCCTGAACATCTGGAGAAATTCATCAGCCTTCTTTCCGATACTTGTTTCTTTTTCCATCTCCCTAACCCCTATTCACTATGCTTATTAACTCCACCGGTATTTGAGGAAGCGGGAGCACTTTCTCTGCCGCCCCGGCGCTTATTGCCTCGGCAGGCATCCCAAAAACCACTGCCGTCTCCTCAGATTCTGCTATAGTATAACCGCCTTTTGATTTAATTTCCAGCATCCCCTTTTTACCGTCATTTCCCATGCCGGTGAGAATAACACCAAGCGCTTTGTTTCCGTAATATTCAGCGGCAGACGCCATCATCACATCAACGGAAGGAACATATTTATCTTCCTGAACCGCTTCTTTCAGCTGCACATAACAGTCGCGCCCTTTTTTCTTAAGCATCATATGATAACCGCCGGGGCATATTAATACCCTGCCGCGTTCAACAATATCGCCATCCTCAGCCTCGCGTATTTTCATCTCGGAAAGCTGGTCCAGCCTTTCCGCAAGGGGCCCGGTAAAACCCCTCGGCATATGCTGGCTTACAATTACCGAAGCTGAAAAATTATGCGGCAGCCGCGTAAGGATTATCTGAAGCGCGGCCGGCCCGCCGGTTGACGAACCTATCGCTACTACTTCAATAGCGCCTACTGCCGCTTCGGCCTTTACCGGCGCTTCGACTTCAGCGCTCAGCATGCTGAGGTTCCTGCTTAATTTATCCATCCTGAGGTTTTTTATGCCCTTTACTTTTAAGATAAGGTCTTTTTCTATGCTCTGCAGTTCTATAGACGCCTTTTTTGTAGGCTTTGCGATAAAATCGACAGCGCCTAATTCCAGCGCCTTGAAGACTGTCTTGGTGTCGGAATATGAACTGACCATTATCACGGGAATTGGATTTTCCTTCATGAGCCACCGGAGGAAACTGAAGCCGTCCATGGCCGGCATTTCAAAATCAAGCGTAATAAGGTCAGGTTTCAGTCTCAATGTCTTTGCCATTGCCTCTATGCCGTCAGAGGCTATGCCTATAACTTCGACGCCGGGTTCTGTTTCAAGCATCTTCTTTATCGTCTGCCTGCTGTAAGCCGAATCGTCAACAATAAGAACTTTTATCTTCGCGTCTGCCGTCATATCTATATTTTATTCCCCCATACCATTTTTACAAGGCTGTCCGGTGACATCGAGACCGTAAGCTTAGGCGGCCTCTGGTAAACCATGTCATGCTTGAAGTGCTTTAGAGTAAAAGCAGTAGAAATATTCATCAATGACTCCGCATGGCCGAGCAAGAGATACCTGCCGTCAGAAAGCCTCTCGTAAAAACTCCTGATAACCTTTTTTCTTGACTCCGTATCAAAATATATAAGAACATTTCTGCACAATATCACATCCATCTGTCCCACAAATTTCACCTTAAAGGGGTCGAGCAGGTTCAGGCAACTGAAGCTTACAAGCTGCCTGACGTTGTCGTTTATTTTATAGAGGCCGTTTTCGCATGTGAAATACTTTTCTATATAATGCTCCTCCGTAGTCCTGAACGAATTTTTTCTGTATACGCCCCTTCTTGCATGCTGAAGCACCCGTTGGTTAATGTCGCTTCCGACTATCTCTATATCCCAGCCCAGAAAAAAACCCTGCTCCAGCGCCAGCATGGCGATTGTATAGGGCTCTTCTCCGGTAGAACAGCCGGCAGACCATATTCTTATTTTCTTTGATTCCCTGTTTGTATTTTTGAGTTCAGGCAGTATCTCCTCGCTCAGGGTTTTTAACTGGCTCATCTCCCTGAAAAAATAAGTCTCATTTACGGTGAGGATATCTACGATAAACGAAAGTTCTTCATCCCTCCGCTTATCGTACAGCAGCAGCCTGTAATAATCCCTGAAATCATTCAGCTGATGGCTCTTAACTCTCTTTGAGAGCCTCTTCTCCAGAAGGTATTTTGAATTGTCGTCAAAATACATCCCGCAGTAATCTTTTATAAGCTCCCTGAGCAGCCTGAATACGTCATCATTCAAAGGAACGGTTTCTTCCCTCTCAAACATCAAGACATTCCTCCACGGCCTTTCTTACAACAGGGTCCTCCTCCTTATCCAGCAATTTTTCAAGTTCAATCCTGACGCTTCCGCCCCCCGCAGATACACGTGCGCCGAGGACCTCAACCGCCGCCATTCTTGTCGCCCAATCCGGATCACTAAGATACGGAAGGATTATATTTTCAACATTGCCGAACGGAACCAGCGATTTGATGGCTGTCCTTTTTATTTCATTATCCTGAGATAAAAGCATATCAACCAGCGCGCTCCTTGCCGTTTCGCCGCCTATCCTGCTCAGAGACTCCAAGGCCGAAGTCACGACAAATCCATTATGGTCTGAAAGAAGTTTTATAAGCGGCCTTACGGTAGCCTTGTCGCATAACTCTCCGAGCGCCTTTGCAGCCGCGGCCCTTACCGCATCATCCGGGTCTGCAAGCAGAATAACCAGCGACTCTGCCACGCCTTTCTTTTTAATCGGCCCAAGGCTTAATGCCGCGGAAATCCTTATATCGGCATTTTCATCGGTAAGGGCCAGTGTCAGGTGTCTTACGGATTCATTCGTTCTTATCATTGACAAGGCTTTTACAACCGCATGCCTTACCTTGATATTGTCATCCTTAAGCGCAAAGCCTATCGCAGGCACAGCCTCAACTGCGCCGATCTCACCAAGCACCAGCACCGCGTTCTTCCTGAGCACGGGATTCCTGCTGCTTATCATCTTGATTAAATCATCCGGCGAAAGTCCAGCCCTAAGGTTGCGCATGGCAGAAACAGCCGCTCCCTGAACGTCTTCGTATTCGTCGGAGAGCAGTTTTTTTACCGGTTCTATCGCCCTCATTTCGCCTGTCCTCGAGATTCCAAGCGCGGCAAGCGCCCTCACATGGCCATCTTCATTTTTCATCAGATCCACAAATACATCATAAAAAACAGGGGACGCAAGTTCGCCTGCCACTTCACACACAAACCTCTTCTGATAAGAACTGTCTGTATCAAACAACGGCAGTATTACCTCCGGCTTGTCTCTGCCTATAAAAACAAGAGCCCTCTTTACGTCTTCCGCAATATCCTCCTCCAATGAAAGCTCCAGAAGCGGAGCAAGCGCCCTTTCATCCCGCATAACGCCGAGAAGCAGTATGGCGGAAATCCTGACGTCAGGTTTGGCGCTCCAGGCATGCGTGACAAGTATATCTACAACCCTCTCACCCAGAAGCTTTCTCATTTCTTCGGTTATAATCTCTTCTTTAACGCCCTTATGATAAAAGCTCTTTATAGTCTTAACTGCTTCTTCCTGTATGCTCTTAGACGAATCCTCAAGAAGCGGGATTACGTTCTTAAGCGTTTCAGGAGCGGAAAACCTGCCAAGCGCCTTGAGCACGGGTTCTCTGAGGGTCTTTGTGGAAAGCGCCTTAACGAGGGCCGGGATAGCCTTTCTGTCGCCTATTCGTCCGAGCGCATCAGCGGCAGGATACGACGTCCACAGGTCGCCGCTTTCAAGTATCTCTATCAGGGCATTCACAACCGCGGGTTCGCCTATCTTGCCAAGATGTTCAACGGCAGACGCCCTTACATTGTCATCCTCGTCTTTAAGGGCGTCAAGCATCAGAGGCAAAGACTTTCTGTCTTTGAACTCTCCAAGCACATCTATTATGAATTTTCTCACATCCCTGTTCTCCGTATTGAAAGCCTCCATCAGGAACAGGGTGCTTTTCTTGTCTAATTTTATCAGGGTCTCTATCGCGGAGTTTCTCGCGCCTGCATTATCATCAATATAAAGAAGGGCTATAAGGCCGTTTATGTATGCCTCTATAGGATAATCGTTAAGCAGGATATCAACCGCGGTTTTTCTCACCCTCCAGCTGACATCCTTCATCGCTTTAAGAAGCAGAGAAATAGAAGCATCGGAAACAGCGCCTTTCAGCTTTTCAACTGTTTCCCTTCTTATCTCCACATCTTCGCTGTTAAGCAGAGCCTCAAGTTCCTGCATCTTTTCCCTCTCTACGAGTCGTAGACTTTATGAGCCTTCGGCTCTATGAGCCATTGGCCATCGTGCCGGTTGATTCTTTCAGTATAATTTTTTCCTCTGACGTAAGAAGCTTTTCTATATTAAGCAGTATCACTATCCTGTCTTCTTTTTTTCCGAGGCCTATAAGATATTCGGTCCGCAAACCCTTGAACATCGCGGGCGGGGCGCTTATTTCTTCCGGAGAAAACGGGATTATCTTATCTATCTCGTCAACCAGAAGCCCTATCTTCTCATCTTCATACCGGACCACAATTATCCTGCATTTTTCGGTTCCGCCAACATTCATGCCGAACCTTTTCCTCAGATCAAGCAGGGGGATAACTTCCCCTCTGACATTTATGACTCCCGAAATAAAGTCCGGCAGCTCGGGGAGAAAAAAGATCTTCTGCGATTTCAGTATCTCAACAACCCTGCTTATATTGACGCCAAAATCTTCCTTCCCTATTTTGAAGACAGCGAATTTTTCCATAGCTCCTCTATCATTTAGTGTTTTTGATTTTAAACGACAGCATCTCTTTTTTAAGAAGTTCTATCTCGTTAAAAAGCGTTGTAAGCGAGATTGAGACCTCCTCAACATCCTTTACCGCAGCCGTTCCTATTCCCCTCATCTGCTCCATTGCAGCCGCAATACTATCGTTGACCTTCTGGTAATTTGATGTGGCCTCGCCTATCTGTTTTATGCGTTCATCAGCGAGCTCCAGATTGGTTGATACCGCTTTTATTCCTGTTGCCTCTTCCTCGGCTCCGTGTTTAACCATATCCGCCGCATCTTTAACATCGCTTACCGTCTCAAGAAGATGCGCCGTTCCTTTTTGCTGCTCAAGCGTAGCCTTGGCGGTATGTTCCATCATCCTGCGGATATTCTCCACCGCGTCGGCAATCTGCTTAAGGCCCTTTGCCTGTTCCTCTGTTGCCCTTTCTATAGCCTCTGCCATTGACGCTGAGTTCTGCGCAACCTCTAAAGCCCTTGCCATATCTTCTCCCGATTTAAAAACAAGGGTATTGCTTTCATCAGCCCTCTTCATGCTGCTGTTTATGGCTCCCACCGCATTCGTTATCTCCGCCTGTATCGTTTTTATTATTCCGGATATATCTTTTGTTGAAGTGGCGGTCCTGTCGCTCAGTCCCCTTATTTCATCCGCCACAACAGAGAAACTCTTTCCGTATTCGCCTGCCTGCGCGGCAAGTATGGCGGCATTAAGGCTCAGGAGGTTTGTCTGTTCCGTAACATCCTTTATTACCTTTAATATCTTTTCTATATCCGCCGACCTTCCGCTGAGCTGGCTAACTATATCGGAAGAACTCTTTATCTCCGTCACCAGTGTATCCATGCTGTTTATGGCGTCCGAAACCGCGTCTATGCACTGGCCCCCGAGTATCTCCCTTGTATTTGACGCAAGGCGCGCCGACTCTTTTGCATTGGCCTCAACTTCCTTTAACGAGGCATTTATCTCTTCCACCGAGGCTGACGTATCTTCTACTGCCGCGGACGCATCTTTGGCATTTTCAGCGATGACCTTGGCAGTCTGCGACATTTGGGCCACCACGGAATAGGCGTCTTCCGTAGACTTGAACAACTTGCCCGTGCTCAGCGCTATCTCATCAGCCGTTGCCTTCATCTCAAGCAATGACGTAACATTTTCATTGGAGAAATCTATTAATTTTCCCACGTCTCCTGTTATCTGCGCATGCGAATCATTGGCATTTTTCACAGAACCTATTACGTTATTAATAGATTCCGTCTGCTTCTGTGTTCCCTGATTTACGCTTTTAAAAGTAAGGGTCAGCTGGTTAATCGCCATAGAGACATCTTCGGACATAGACCTCAATTTATTCAGCGTTGACGCCAGCCGGTCAATAAGAAATCCGAACCCGTTAGCAATGCTGCCGAACTCGTCATTCGTAAAACCCGATATCTCTACCGTCAAATCGCCTCCCGTTGCCCTGGCAAGCGCCTCGTTTATTCTTTCTACCGGCCGGCCTACTTTTTTCTGGAAGAATTTAATGATAGCGAATATGATGACTAAAAAAGTTACAAGCTGCATGAAAGGCGGAATTACGAGGAAGCGCTTCATAACCTCATTAACCGACCGGCCGCTATATATCATTTCTATGCTGCCGGAATCCTTTCCGCCTTCCTGCGCAGAAATTTTTAAGAGATTCTTGTCAGGCACATAAAATATAAATAATGGGGTTATACTGTTATCAGCCTCTTTTGACGGCGTTGTCTTGGAAGCAAGAACATTTCCATTAGCATCAAGGATTTTTACAGATAAAATATCGCCCTTTTTTATTATTGTCTCCAGAAATGTGTTGAACTGCGCGGAATCATGGCCCATCGCACCGGCGGCATCCCTGATATGGGCGGAAGTTGCCTTAACTTCATTCTCCAGTTTGTCCTTGAGGTAACTTTTCTGGTAGAGCATCAGCCATGTGTAAAGTAAGCCCTGCCCTATCACAAGTATCAGCAGGATCATCACCGTAAAATTCGTTACGAGGGTATTTTTAATCTTTATCTTTTCTATCATTCCGTAACCCCCTTATTGCAGTCTCTCGCTACTATGCAGCTTTTATTTGAAAAATATTTTATTGTCATGACAGCATCCCCATTTTTGACATCATGGATTTTATCCTATCGTAATCTTCGCTTGACGCCTCAGTGAAACCGGTATACGCGTCGGTTATGGATTTAAGGACCAACGCGCCTTCGGCGGACCTGTCTGTCAGGGCGGTTAATGCCTCTTTCAACAGCGAAACATCCTCAGCGCTTACCGCCTTATTAACGCATATATTAAATTCAGGAATCTCTTCCGAAATCTTCAGGAACTTTAAGCCCTGATCCTTGAATTTGTAAGCGGTGTCTTCCATAATGCCGCCTGCGTCAAAATCGCCCTTAAGCACCGCCTTTGCCACGTCATCATGGTGCCCGAGAAAATCATAATAGGAAAGGTCTTCCAAGTCCACGCCCGCCTCTAAAAGCATTCCCCTCGGGACTATATGGCTTGAAGTCGAATAGAAGTCTCCGAATGCAAAGGTCCTTCCTTTCAACTCTGCAACAGTATTAATACCCCTGTCTGCCCGTGCAATAATCACCGAGTGCTGATAAGGCTTCCCGTTCCTCAATGCCTTCGCAATCACTTCGACCCCGTATTTCCTGTGAGCCTCTATATAAGTGGACGGCGTCATATAGCACATCTGCGTCATGCCCTGGCCCACGGCCTCGATAGCCTCTTCAAAATTCATCGAAACCTTGGGCTCAACCCTCCGCCCCAATTTCTTGCTCAAATATTCGGTCAAAGGAGCAAACTTCATGAACATCTCAGCAGGGGATACCAGGGGCACTACCCCGAATTTCAATATGTCTTTTTCTTCATAAAATTTGAACCTTCCTATTTCCTTGTCGATCAGTTCCGCATCCTTCTGAAGCCCTCTCAGTGAACTGTTCACATTAAACGCGAGGTCTCTGTTGCTTTTTGGGATGTCCTTTATCTTTTCCACGGATTTCCACATCTGATTAGAGCCTATCTTTTGTTCGTAAATTGCCTTTGATATCTGCTGGCTCTTTTCCGACACTACCTCGATAGCTCCGGATATATGCTTGCTGGTTCCCGCCTGCTCGTCAGCCGCATTCCTAACCTGATGGGATATATCCCTCATCTTCTCAGTCGCGCCCATGATCAGCGCAGTGCCCTTTGCCTGCTCTGACGTAGCCTTGGCGATCATGTTCGTCATATTCTTAATCCGCTCCATCGCCTCAGAGACAAGCCTTATGGCCTTTGCCTGCTCGGCAGTGGAACGGTCAATGGATAACGCCATCTCGGAAGATTTTTGGGAGCTGTCCAGAATTTTCCTCAAAGCGTCCGAAGCCTCTCTCGAGAGCTTTAATCCTTCATCTACGGACTTCAGCCCTTCTCCCATCGCCTGCATTGTGCCTTTTACTTCCTGCTGGACGGCTTGTATAAGAGCGCCTATTTCCTGTGTTGAAAACGTAGTCCTCTCCGCGAGGTCTTTAATCTCTTCCGCAACAACTGAAAAACCTTTGCCGTGTTCACCTGCCTGCGCCGCGAGTATAGCGGCATTCAGAGCCAGCAGGGTTGTCTGGTCCGTAATATCATCAATTACATTAAGTATCTTGCCTATTTCATCCGACCTTCCGCCGAGTTTCTTCACAAAATCGTTTGTCTTTTCAACAGAAGACTTTATATTCTTCATTCCCGTCATGGTTTTTTCTATGGAACCCATTCCGAATGTTGAGGCGTCGGTCATAACTTTTTGCGAGAGTTTCGCCGATTCTTTGGCATTGGACTCAACTTCCTTCACTGACGATGTCAATTCGGATATGGCGGAAAGGGTCTCTTCGGTTGCAATTGAAAGGTTATCGGCATTATTCGCAACTTCTTTTATCGTGGCTGAAAGTTCCTCTATGGAAGACGATGTCGCGTCAACGGCAACGGAAAGGTCGTGGGTATTGTTTTTTACATTCCCAATCGCATTGGCCATCTCTTCCATGGAAGCCGCGGTCTCTTCTGCCGAGACGGCAAGATGCCCGGTGCTCTCTGTAATCTCTGATACGGCGGCGTTAAGCTGCTCAACCGAGCTTGAGATATCAGCTATGGCCTCTGTTTCAAGCTGTGTGCCGTCCAGTACTTTTTTAGAGTCCTTTCCGACATTCTCAACCACCTGCCCTATCCTTGTCGATACATCTTGTATCCTTTGCAGTATCCTGCCTACCGCGCCGATAGATTCCTTTACTGAGTCTCTCAACCGGGCAATCTCATCTTTGGTTTTTATATCAACATCAAACGCAAGGTCGCCCTCCGCCAGCTTTAACGCAGCTTTTTCCATAGCCTTAATAGGTGTTATGACCATTTTTCTGAGCATTAACCAAAGCACAAGGCTGAACCCAAGCGCGCCTATGATAGTCAGGATAATTACGGTAAGCACCGATTTCTTTGCCTTTTCATATTCCTTTTCTATTGATAGCGAAACCTTGATAGCGCCGAGTATGTCGCCATCCTGTGCATGGCACGCTTTGCAAGCGGCAGTGTTTTCAAGAGGCCTGTAAAATGTATATCCCTTTGTTTCCCTAATAAAGATAGGCTGTTTGGTGCTCGCTATCTCCTTAACCGCATCAGCCTCTGTTATCTGAGCATCTTTTTTGAATGCCTCTCTTCCCTCGAAATTAACAACATGCAGATCTGCTATGCCGGCAGTCCCGCGAAGGCTGTCTACAAGCTTTTTTGTGAGGTCGGGCCTGTTTTCCATCATCGTCATTTCAATGTCTTTCTTTATGATGGCTGCAGTTGTCTCGGCATTCTCTTTTGTAATCCCGTACAGTGTAGATTTCTCTATCAGCATAGTCATAGTCCCTGCGACTACAACACCTACAAGAAGCATGGTTAAAACAGCGACGATTATTTTTAATTCAAGTTTTTCCCTCATTAAAACCTCCTTAAAAAAATCAATTCACCTATTCGCCATAAATATTTTTTCATTTTAAATTGATATTAGCGGCCTCGCTAAGGCGTATAACCGAGATAAACCGGTTGTTATAAAGAACGACTCCCTCTATAAACATAAGGTCTGCCTCCGTAAGATGTGACGGCGGCTCATCGATATCGGATTCATCAATGCGGATAACGCCGTTTATCTTGCCTATCATTGCTCCGATACGACCCTTCGGGCCCTTCATGGTAAGTATCTTTTTACGCGCCTCGCCGGATATGCCGTTATCTTTGATTGAAAGCCTTTTTCTTAAATCCAGGACAGGCATTATCTTTCCTCTGACAGAAGTTATACCGAGGACATATTCCGGCGCCTTCGGGACCATAGTAATCTGCTGCGGGGTGAGAATCTCTTCAACATCCGAGATCCTGAATGCAAATTCTTCCGAGGCCAGCTGAAATGTCAGAAGCTCAACTATGTCTGAGATTATCTCTTCAGATTTAACTGCCTTTGGCGTCGCAGGGGGCGACTCGGGTTTAACCGGTTCTGAAACAGATTCAGTGTCTTCTTTAACAACTTCAGGCTCCTGAACAGCCTGAACAGGCTCCTGAGGCCGCGGTTTCAATTCAGCGGCCTGTTTGTTTTCATCCGCTTTTTCGGATATAACCTGAGGCTGAACCTCTGCCTGACTTTCATCGGCGGCAGTTTCAACCGGTTTTTGTTCCTTGTCGGGTTTCCCCTCTTTAATCTTTTTTCTAATTTTCGCTATATCCATTTAGTCCAAACTCCTGAGCAGCTTCATTAATTAACTGCCGCTCGATTATCCTGTATTCATGGCCGAGGCCGGTCAAAAGCGCGGCAGTAGCAATGCTGTTAATCAATCTCGGCACGCCGCCGGAACATGCGTGAAGCGCCTTTAGGGCATCCTCCGTAAATAACTGTTCCTCGCAGCCGCCAATTTTTAATCTGTGCTCCACATAGCCTTTGATTTCATCTTCGCTTATCGGCCCCAGGTGGTAAAAAAGCCCGATGCGCTGTCTCAGCGGCAGGTATGCCTTATGGTTTAACCTCCGCCTTAAATCAGGCTGCCCGACAAGTATAAGGCTTAAGAGATTCGCGTCATCGAGCTGGAAATTTGTAAGCAGCCTTATCTCTTCAAAGGTTTCCTTATTCGGTATAAGCTGCGCCTCATCAATAATTATCACCGGAGTAATCCCTGCCTGATAATCTTCGAATACTTTTGCATAGATAGCTTCAAGCAGGTCATCCTTAAAACTCGAAAAACCGCCCGAAACAGGAATATCAAATCTCTTTGCAACCGTCCTGAGAAACTGAGCCGGCGTGAGCCGGGGATTTATAATAAGGATAATCCTGTATTTTTCTCCAAGCGAATCCAACAGCGCTCTCGTGAGCGTAGTTTTGCCGCAGCCGACATCCCCTGTCAGCACGACTAATTCCCTTTCTTCAACCGCATACTGCAATCTTGCGAGCGCTTCCTCATGCGCTTTGCTCATAAAAAGAAATTTTGGGTCGGGTGTTTTACTGAACGGCCTGATTTTTAATCCAAAAAATTCCTCATACATCATAAAACACCTCCTCCCGGAGCATTAAGCAGCCCCGTCTGGCTAATCGTTTACTTTTTGTTTGACTACCGTATCCTCTATAAGGCCGTCAACGTCTATGACAAGAATAACTTCATGCTTGCCTATTTCCGCAGCTCCGGCAAAACCCCGGATACCCGCAAAATATTCTCCGAGTGATTTAATGACGATTTCATGCTGCCCGAATAACTCATCAACCATCAGTCCCTGCCTCCTGCTGCCGGTTCCCGCGACGACTGCGAAAAATCTCTCGGGATCTTCAATAGTAAGGTCAAAAATTTTTCCGACGTCCGTTATCGGAAGCATCTCGCCTCTCAAGTTATAGACAGTCTTTCCTTCAACGGTTTGAATATCATCCCGCGAGATTACAAGTGTTTCCGAGATGGAAGTAAGAGGAATGGCAAACTTCATGGCCCCGACTCTTACGATAAGCGCCTTTATGATGGCAAGGGTAATCGGAATTGTAAGAGTGAAACTGGTTCCCCTGTCAATCTTTGTTTCGATCTCGGCAAATCCGCCTATTGCGGCAAGTTTTTCCTTTACAACATCCATTCCCACACCCCGGCCCGACACCTCGCTGACCACTTCCTTTGTGCTGAATCCGGGCGTGAATATGAAATTTATAATTTCTTTTTCATCAAGCTCGGCGCCCCTCTCCAAGAGCCCCTTCTCAATCGCCTTCTCTTTCACTCTCTGAACATTAATTCCGCCGCCGTCATCTTTTACTTCAATGATAACGTGGTTGCCGCGCTGGGATGCCTTCAGGATAATGGTTCCGGACTCCTTCTTGCCCTTATTTTTTCTTTCTTCCGCAGGCTCAATGCCGTGGTCAATCGCGTTCCTCACCAGGTGCATCAGGGGGTCAATTACTTCCTCCGCGATATATTTATCAATCTCGGTATCCTCCCCGTACATTACAAGTTCTATGCGTTTTCCTATCTCCCTCGAATATTTTCTGATGACCTGTCCGAGCCTCGAGAATATCTGGCCTATCGGAACCATCCTTATCTCAAGAACCTGCGTCTGAAGTTCCGCAAGCTTTCTTTCGAGCGTTTGGGAAATTTTATTTATATCAATAATCAGCGGAGAATGTCCGTAAGTATCTGCCATCTCCTCGCTTATCCTTTTTACGGCGCCTTTTGCGAGCGTAAGCTCTCCTATGGTATTAAGAATCCTGTCCAGCTTTTCTATGTCGACCCTTACGGTTGTTGTCGTGCTTTTCAGGGTAGTTTCCCTCTGGGCCTCCGGTACGGCCTGCGGCTTCGGCGCCTCGGCAGTCTTTGGCGGAACAAGCGTATCAATCTCAAACCGAATTGCCTCCTTAAGTTTTTCCAGAGCCTCAAGGCTTCCGAACATTAGGTTGAAGCCTATAGAATCCGGGGGGACATTTGAAGATGTCGGCAGCGTAGATATAAGTTCGCCTTTCGATTTTATTGTCTTTGTAATATCTTCAAGCGCCTCGTCAAAATCCGAAAGCGAAAAAACCGCCTTGGCAAGATAAACCCCTTTTCCATCCTGGATATTTGCCTTTAGCCTGTGCTCCTCATACTCTGAAAGGACCATAAGCATGGACTCATCAATAACGCCCTTAAGCTCGGGCCCCTTTGTTTTTCCTGACAGGGAATTTCTGAACAACTCAATATTCTTAAGATGCCCGCTGACATCCTGCACCTTATCTTTATCCTTGCTCAGTTCCTCAACAAGCGACCTCACGATATCAATGTTGTTAAACAGAAATCTTACAACTTCCTCCGTAATATCAATCTTCCCAAGCCGTATCCCGTCAAGGATAGACTCAAGGGCGTGGCTAAGGTCTGATATCCCCTGATGTCCGAAAAGCCCGGAAAGGCCTTTTAGCGTGTGCATTGAACGGAAGAGCGCGTTAATCGTGTCGGGATTCAGTCCGGTCTGATAGGTATCCTGTATCTCAAGAATCAGTCTGCCTGACTCTTCGAGAAGGTCAGATGCCTCGGCTATGAAGTCTTCATTCGCAGAACTCATAGATTCAGCACTTTCTTTACAATATCCTGCAGTTCAGGGGCCTTGAACGGTTTGGTAACGTATGCATTCGCGCCAAGCGCCATTCCCCTCTTCTTATCTTCATCGCTTCGCTCGGTGGTAACTATGATAAGGGGGATATTGCTGTATCTGGGATTGCTTCTTACGAAATTTATCAGTTCAAGCCCGTTTATATCAGGCATATTGATATCGGTGACAACTAAATCAAAGTCCTGCGCGGGAAGGAGTTTCAAGGCATCAAAGCCGGTGGGCGCTTCAACGATATTAAAGTCTCCGAGTTCTTCTATTACCGCCCTTATCAGAGAGCGGGTTGTTGTTGAGTCTTCAACGATAAGAATTGATTTCACGCCTTACCTCCCTTATCCCCAATCCCGTATTTCGGCAGTGGGCGGCACAGAGGATGATGGATTTTAACAAAAAAACAATAAAAAAAGCATCACATCTTTGCCTTGTTCTCCATATTTTTCTGCATCTCCTGAAGCCTGCGCTGAAGAAGTGATTTTTCAAGCGCAAGGCCGGCCTGGCTTATAAATATCTCAAGGCCTTCTGTCTCCGCAACAGGCTCGCCGGTTGTCATATTGTCGCAATAGAGCATGGCTGCAACCCTTCCCTCGGCAATTACTGGAAAAACCCCAACCTCGGAAGGCCAGCCTCCGCCGAATTCCTTGACCATCGTTTCCGTCACGCTGTCTTTGTCCAGCGGCCCTTTGTATGAATGCGCTTCGTCTATGATTTTTGCGAGAAACGGGCTTTCCTTCATAGGAAGCGCGGTCTCTCTTACCTTCTCGTCGGCTCTTTCTATCTCAAGCCCGAATTGTCCGAGCCCCGTCATGTCTTTTTCACCCATCATAAACAGAACGCCTCTCTGAAAAATATCGCTGGCAAATCTGAGGATGAGAAGCGTTATTTCCGAAGTTGAATTCGGAAACCTTAATTCCTGAGTAAGGGACTTGAGGGCGGATATGTCTTTCCTCTCGGCAGCTGCAGGCCCCCCCCAATCAGATTCCCAGCCGGTTTCTTCAACATCGGCTTCTCCCGTAATCTCCTCGTTGGAAACAAATTCCTGCTGAGATGATTCATCATGAACCCTTGCGCCCTCCATAAGAAGATACTCGGGACTGATTCCCTTTGATACCTCCCACCCGAGGTCTTCCGTCTGTATCTTGTCTTTAAGTTCAAGGTCATCAAGTTCGAACTGGAAATCCCCTTCATGCCAGAGCAGGAGGTGATAAACAACCTTCTCTATCCTTTTCTTGGAAGCCTTCTCAAGTATGTCGCTGCTTACGGCGCCGAGGTCAAAAAGAATTTCCGCGACTGATTTTGTGGGCAGCTTTTTTTTTACTTCAAGCGCCATCTGGAGAGCCGAATCCTTTATTGCTCCGCCCTTAACAAGGTCATGGCCGAGAGTTCCGTCAAGCGCAGTAGTCTCAGCCCGGACAACCAGCCCGTTCTTGAAAACAATTACGGCATTTCCGGGTACACCGTTGATTACAAGCGTTCCGGTTTTCTTTCCGATGCTCAATATCTGGAAAATATCAGATAGGGCAAGGTCTTCAAGCCTTCCGACAAGACTCATTCAATCTCCACACCCTTTGGAATCACAACTACTCCTTCATCGCTGACGTGAAATCTTTTTTTGTCGCTTTCAGTATCATAACCTATTACTGTTCCTTCAGGTACGCATACATCCTTGTCTATAATTGCCTTCTTAATCCTGCAGTGCCTTCCTATCTGGACATTTTCCATGAGAACAGATTCTCTCACATCCGCCCAGCTGTTAATCCTCACGTTAGGAGAAAGCACCGAACTCTGCACGCGGCCTCCGCTTATGATGCATCCGTCGCATACAATCGAGTCCAACGCTATGCCGAGCCTTCCGCCTTCATACTCCTGCGCAAATACAAATTTCGCGGGCGGATATTGCGGCTGGTATGTCCTTATCGGCCATTCCTCATCATAAAGGTTAAACATAGGGTCAACAGACGCGATTTCCATATTTGCCTCCCAGTAACCGGCAATGGCGCCTACATCCCTCCAGTACTTTGCCTCTTTCTTATTCTCATCCTTGAAGTTATAGGCAAAAAGCCTTTTAGTCTTTATCATGGCGGGAATGATATTCTTTCCGAAATCATGAGTCGTTGAGCGGAACGCGTCGCTCATTAGTTCGCTTAATATATCCTGAGTATTAAACAGATATACGCCCATTGAAACCAATGCCTGATCCGGCGAGCCGGGAATGGGCTTCGGTTTTTTTGGTTTTTCTTCAAACCCTATTATCCTTGATTCTTCATCAATCTCAATAACGCCGAATGCAGACGCCTGCTCCCTGTCCATCTCAATCGCCGCGATTGTCCCTGCCGCGCCCTTGCCGAGATGGAAACTGAACATCTCGGAATAGTCCATCTTATATATATGGTCTCCCGAAAGGATAAACAGATAAGCGGGGGCCTGCTTCTCTATGAAATATATGTTCTGATAGACCGCATCGGCGGTCCCCTCATACCACCTTTCGTCCACGCGCTGCTGGGGCGGCACAGATATTATGAATTCGTCAAGCTCGGGGTTTAAGAGATGCTCCCATCCAAGCGCGAGATGCCTGTTTAATGAAAGGGATTTATATTGCGTAAGCACGGCTATTTTCCTGATGCCTGAATTAATGCAGTTGCTTAACGTGAAATCAATTATCCGGTATTTCCCGCCGAACGGCACCGCGGGTTTTGCCCTGTGAATAGTCAGGGGATGAAGCCTCTCACCCTTTCCCCCCGCAAGGATAAGGGCAAGCGTATCCTTTGCGTGTCTGTTTTTTGTCCCCTTATTCATAATTCATAAAAAAATGAAGCCTTTAAATTTCAAAATTTTTACGTCCCGCTTTTTGAAAGTATATCAGTAAAAATCCAAGAGTGTCAATGAGTTAGAGGATTTGAAGATACGGCCGACTGAGAGAAATTACTCCCGAAATTTAAGCCCTGCTCTCTGTAGTTAATTGAAAAACCTGAATCCGGCTTAACTTAACTGCACTGCATGCCCACGAAATAGACTATGAACATGCCTATGCCGTAAAAAATGGCATTCACGGCAAATTCAGCCAGTAAAGATGATGTTGCTATTTCCATAATCCTCTCCTCCTTTCTCTGTTAAACTTTTATATGAAGCACGGGCAGCCCCAGATGCTGCCTCTTGTTCTCACCTTTGAAAAGCTCTGCCACCCTTTGCGGAACATCACCCCGGGCCCCCTCATGCTGGGCTTGAACCTTTGACGCAAGGCTTGCAGCGTGATGAACAGTATATTTCCCGAATTTTTCCGATAATAAATCTATGGTTGTGTAAATGTTTGCCATCTTTTCTATCTTTGAATTGTCATCAAAAAGCGCATACTGGATTTCTGCGTCAGGCACAAGGCCTGAAAGCACAACTCCTGTCTGGCGGTAGAGATTAGCGGGCTCAAATGCATTATTAAACCCTTCTTTTAACGCCTGAAAAAGATACGCCGGATAAGCAGTCGGGCGGTTTAATTTAACCTCGATGCCGCTGTCCCTGAAATCCTGAGTCCTCAGAAAAACGATAAGCCTTGCCGCCGCAAGTTTATATCTTCGCGCCTTAATGCACGCGTTCTCCAGGTTCTTTGAAAGCTGCGCAAAGATAAATTCCTTATCCCTTGAGGGAGGGGTAAAGGTCTTTGCCTTGCTTATTGACTGGTAACTGCTTTTTGATTCGCATACAACAGGATAAATGCTTCTTCCGTTAAGCTCATGCCAGATTTCCTGATAGGGCTTGGAGAGATGCTTTTTCACGAATCCTTCATCCTTCAGGGCAAACTCAAGCGCTGTTTTTATCCCGAACTTCCCAAGGAACGCTGATGTATTCGGCCCTATTCCCCATATCTTTTCAACAGGCAGGGTTTTCAGATAAAGATGTATGTCTCTTCCGGATATGAGCGTAAGGCCGTTCGGTTTTTTATGCTTTGAACCTATTTTTGCCAAAACCTTTGTGAGGCTTACTCCGATTGAAACCGTAATGCCGAGTTCCTTTTCCACTTCCTCCTGCATCCTTTTAGCAATCGTTCCGTATGAGGTATGAAAGCTCCTTCTTAATCCGGTGATATCAACAAATGCCTCGTCTATCGAGTATTCCTCAACATCAGGAGAAAAACGCCTCAGTATCTCAAACATCCTTACTGAAAAGAGGCTGTATGTTTCATAATCAGAAGGGACTATAACCGCATCAGGACATACCTTTTTCACCTCAAAAAGCCTCATCGCCCTTTTCACTCCCCTTGCCTTGGCCTCGTAACTTGCGGCAGAGACAATCCCGCGTTCTTTTCCGGTTATCACAGGCTTGCCTTTAAGTTCCGGATGAACCGCCTGCTCGCATGACGCAAAAAATGCGTCGGCATCAAGATGAAGTATTGCCTGAGGCCATGAGCTTATTGTTAATGGCTGCGTCATTTATATTTCCTCACAACCGCTGTTACTACGCCTGCTATCTTCAATTCTTTTTGGGGTTTAATGGGCTTAAATTTAGGATTCGCAGGAATAAGGGTTACGCCCTCTTTGCCTTTATCCAGATATTTCATCGTCCATTCGCCGTCGACCTCGGCAATAACAATATCACCGCTTTTAGGAGACTGTCCCTTATCAACAAGAACCATGTCTCCGGGAAGTATGCCTGCCTCTGACATCGAATATCCCGAGACTTTTAACAGAAAGGTTGCCTGAGGATTTTTTACAAGGAGGTCATCAAGCGAAAGCGCATCTGAGAGCTCTTCCTCAGCCGGGCTTGGAAACCCCGCCTCGACTGTACCGAGTATCTTTACTGAAGATGCTATCGAGCCGGGAATAAGCCTTCCCCTGTCATCCCTCTCCAAAACCTTGAGTTTTTCAAGCTTATTGACCAGTTTATAAACCGCGTTCTTGGACTTTATGCCTGCCATTTCCCCTATCTCTGAAAAGCTCGGCATCCTGCCCTTATGATGGTAGAAATCCGCTATATCCTTGATACGCGCCTTCAGCCTGTTTTCCCTAAGGTCTGTTGTCATGGGTTTATTATATGGTGAACGATAGTTCACTGTCAAGAGAATACTTAAGATGCAAGCAGGAATTTTATTTTTTGGTAAGATATACCAAGATGAAAGACATCAAAAAAATACTGCTCGCAAACAAGATAAACTCAGCGATATTTTTATTTGAAAAAGAGGTTTATATTGTCGGCGGATGTGTGAGAGATGCCCTGCTCGGCAGAAAGGCTAATGATGTTGATTACATAGTCAGGGGCAGCATAAAGGCGTTTACGCATCAGTTATTAGAGCAGAAATCACTAAGTGGAGCAACTATAGTTGAATTAAAGAAAGAACAGATGGTACGAATTGTTCTTAAAAATAAGATGACGCTGGATTTCACGGAATTGAAAGGCGATATAAAAGATAACCTTGGCGAAAGAGATTTCACAATGAATGCTATCGCATGGTCACCGGACACCGGCGTTATTGACCCCTTTAACGGCGCAAAGGATATCGCAAGGCGCAGGATTAAAGCAATATCAATAGATAATTTCAAGAACGACCCGTTAAGGCTTCTAAGGACTTACCGCTTTATCTCGGAACTTGGATGGAAGGCCGAGCCAGAAACAAGAAAGATGGTGAGAAGCCTTGGGAAAAATATCGTAAAGTCAGCCCCCGAAAGAATCACGCTTGAGTTTTTCAAACTTCTTAATTTTAAAAATTTCCATACCGCTCTTAAATCGGCATCCGATGACAGGCTGCTTGAGTGTTTCTTGTCCATTTCATGCAAAAGGCTTCTTGAAAATATCAAAACTATCCCGTTACTTGAAGCGCGCATCAGGAAACTTCCCGCAAAATTAAAACCTGCTATTGAAAAAACTTTTTCGCAGGAACTTACGCTTCAGGGGCTTCTCAGGCTTGAGCATATGCTTTACGGCTCTGCGTTAAATAAAAACAGGCTGAGATTGAGCAGGGCTATATTAGAGCGACTAAAGATAGTCCATAAGCTTAGTCCTCAGTCCTCAGCCCTCAGTCCTTCTAATATGTTTGATATTTTCTTTCAGGCCAAAGACGCTGCCTTTGACCTTCTTGTGCTTTCAGAAAATCTAAAACTTCTTAGTCAGTTGGAGAGATTTAAGAAGATATGGCGAAAAAGCCTTCTTACTTCAGAGGAGATTATGGATTTAACAGGCATAAAAGGCGGAGCAAGCCTCGGAAGGCTTATATATGAATTTAAAAAGATGCAGTTTGAAGGAAAGGTAAAGACAAAAAAAGAAGCGGTGAAATGGATATCGTCACTATCTCAGTTCTTTTAAGACAACAAGAACGAACAAAAATGATATGCCAAGTAATAAAAAAAAGAAAGATGCCTTATTGATAAGAATTATAAATCTTGATTTCTTTATCCTATAATATTCATCGCGTAGTTCTGAGAAAAATGATAATTTAAAGTTCGGCAAGAATGGATTAACAACTGCTTTTTTGATCAATAAAATATTTTCTTTCTTTACTACGAATAAATGTTATCCTTAGTTGAAATTTAAAGTAGTGGCTCCTAAAATGATGTAGTTTTCACGACAAAACAGGCATCAAGAAAGGAGCCAGTATGAAGAAAATACTACAACTAAGAGGAA
>Ga0172369_10002999_pt1 | contig 22571 bp, 28 predicted proteins | sample LakKiv25m_FD_114539 | JGI IMG/M metagenome (GOLD analysis project Ga0172369, IMG submission 114539) | Freshwater microbial communities from Kabuno Bay, South-Kivu, Congo - kab_022012_11.25m | ecosystem: Environmental > Aquatic > Freshwater > Lake | place: Democratic Republic of the Congo...
GAACCCCGGCCTCATCCATGCCATGGATACGTTATACCGCTTAACTATGGGCCCAGCTATTGAAATCATATCGTAAAAAAAGAAAAAGGCAATCAATTTGCATTTTTGTGAAAATAAGTTAGAATTAGTCTTGTTCATATAAGGGCCCTTAGCTCATCTGGCTAGAGCGCCTCATTTGCAATGAGGAGGTGGCAGGTTCGAGTCCTGTAGGGTCCACCATAAATAACACCGAAAGGTGTTTTTTATTGTATAATCATTTTATGAATTATAAATTCTATACTGATTCTCAAAAATCCTGGCAAGCTATGTTTGAGACTATTGCTTTAGCAGAGAAATCAATCTATTTTGAAATGTATATTTTCCAGGATGATATGACTGATTTCGATTTTTTAACTTTACTAAAAGAAAAAGCGAAAGCAGGTTTAAAAATTAAAATGATTTTAGATTCTTTCGGGAGTGCTGATTTGAGCAAAAAAGCAATTTTGGAACTTCGAGAATCTGGAGTGGAGCTATTTTTTATCAGTCGTTTTTTTCATCATACCCATCGTAAAATTTTAATTCTTGATGAAAGTGTTGCTTTTGTTGGGGGAGTCAATTTTCACCAGAGTGCCAAGAACTGGAATGACTTGGTGGTGAAATTACGAGGCAAGATTATTCCGCATGTTTTAAATTCTTTTGCTAAAGCTTACGAGAAATGTGGAGGCAAGGATGTTTCTGTTTTGCGTTATCGAAAAAATAAAAAAGTAATTTTGGGGAAAATGCATTCATGGCTTGTAGAGCATTCTCCAATGTGGAAGAAGGGCACTTTTAAAAAAGTATATCAGAAAAAAATCAGTCAAGCGGGAAAAAGCATCTTTTTAGTAACCCCATATTTTATGCCAAGACGTTGGCTAATTGCATCACTTCACCAAGCAGTACTTCGGGGAGTGAAGGTGGAAGTATTGGTGCCTCAATTTACTGATCACTACCTCATTGATAGAATCAATTATGTTTTTATGTACAAGTTTTCAAAATTGGGAATAAATATATATTTAACGAAAGAAATGAATCATGCAAAAATGATGGTGATTGATGAAAAAGAGGGGATGGTGGGTTCGCAGAATTTAGATTATGTTTCATTTAATCTGAATTCAGAATTGGGAGTATTTTTTAATGAACCTAAAACTGTAAAAAAGTTAGTAGAGATATTTCTAAATTGGAAGAAAAATACAATTTTATTTGACCCTAAAATACAAAAACCTAATTTTTTCGACTATATCTTATCTCCAATAATTAGCTTTTTCAATAGAATTTTATAAAACCCCCTTTCTACTTGTTTTTTAAGTATTTTTTGGTACTATAATATTAGTTCTTTGTTTAAATTAAACATTCCGGGGTAGCTCAGCGGTAGAGCGGTCGCCTGTAAGTATATTGCAGCTTTCTATTGAAAGATAGATCGAAAACAAGGTGAATTCGGGGAAACCCATTTGAGAGAATGGGCAATCCCGAGCCAAGCTTCCAATTTTTATTGGTTGAAGGTGTAGAGACTATCCCTTTATGGGAGTAGTTCTCCGACTTAGGTCGGAGTGCGAAGCGCCTTGCTCCTAAGTTTACAATTTTGTGAATATGGAGATGATATAGTCCATGCTTCTAGTAATAGGAGATAACATGTAAGCGATTGGTCGTAGGTTCGATCCCTACCCCCGGAGCATCATAGACCGTTCAAGGTCTAAAATGTAGTTAAAAGGAGAATTGACTTGATATATAAGTCTTTTTTCTTTTACTTCACAGTTCGTTAGTAGAAACTTCAAAAGTGAGTTTTTATCTTCTACTGTAGAACTTTCAAATAGTATTTTAGAATTTTTACATAGGTCTACTACTTGTATTATTTGGCTTTTATAAGAAAAGTCTGCTTTTATATATTCTGAAAGTTTGTTCTGTGAATCAAGTGCCTTATCTTTATATAATTGCAATTTTTTTGTATACTCTTCCTTAGTAATACTCAAAGAATCTGTATAGTAATCATCTATTAATTTATCACTAGCTTTCTGCCATCTTTTAGACTCTTCTTCACAAATAGCTATTTGGTTATCTCGGAAGTCCTTTTCATAATTTATACTTTTATTGATTTCTTTGTCTATTACTTTTATCAAACTGTCAGGCATACTAGAAAGGCGTTCTAAAAGGGCTAAAACTGGCTCTAAAAGCTTCTTTTCATTGATTCTAGTATTTGTCTTTGAACATTTATTTTTACCATTAGAGCATACATAATAAACATTTCCATTGTTCTTTACGCCTTCTGGTGTCATAGAACAGCCACAATTAGAGCATCTTGCTAAACCTTTGAAGATATAAGCTATGCTTTTTGTATGAGACTTTGTGTTGTTATTTTTGCCATTTCTTATATCTTGGCATAAATCAAAAATTTCCTGTGTAATTATTCTTTCATATGAATGGAAATAATCTCCCTTTTTTGATTTTCTTATTCCTATATAAAATGGGTCTGTTAATATTTTCCTTATATTACTTTTAGAAACCTTAAATCCTTTTTTTGACCTAAATCCTTCTTCGTACATAAGGTCAGCAATCTTATCATCTGAATATTGACCTGTGCTATATAATTCATAAATTCTTATTATATATAAATATCTAGCTGGGTCTTTAATTACTATTTTCTTACTATCTGGGTCTGATAAATCAATTCTAGAATTTATATATCCTATTGGAATAGAGCCTGTGGCTTTTCCTTCTTTTCTCATAGTTTCGTAAGCTCTCTTTACGTTATCACTTATAGCACTTGAGAAGTATTCGGCAAAAACGAGACTCATTTGGAACTGGGTTTTTTGGTTAGCTGTCATTTCTTCTTTAATGATTTGATTATCAGAAGCAAAATGTATTTCTATCTTTTTTTCTTGTGCCAGTTTGAATAAAACTGGTATTCTTTTATCAAATACATTCCTAGAAAATCTATCTACTTTATCAAAAACAACAGCTATTTTTTCTTTTTGTTCTTCAATTAAAGCCAGAGCCTTATCAAATTCATCTCTTTTTGTTTTGTATGCACTTTCATAAAAATCAAACTTCTTAACTATTTCTAAACTATTTCTTTTACAATAAAGTTCCATTCTATCAATCTGGGCTGTTGAAGAATTTCCAGCTTCTTTTTGTTCTTCAGTTGATACTCTGGCTAATATTATTGCTTTCATATGGTTAATTTTGACCTAAACTCAGTAAAAATTTTTTCTGAATAACTTTCCATATCTGAAAAATTATTTTTCATTAAAGTTGTTGTAATAAAATCTCCTATATCGTATGGTTTAATGCTTATTTTTTTACCCTGTATTTGATTTTTAATTAATGAAATTTCAAAATGTTCTTTTGTGTCTAAATGTATAAAAGGAGCTACCAAAGATAAATATTTATTTGAATAATTTTTAAATTCAAGATTATTATTTAAGTGTCTAATCAGATTATCTGTTTCATTATTGTATAGTTGTGTCTTATTTCGGATTAAAGTTACCTCAATAAGCCAGTATATGTCTCTAGAGTACACATCAATATCTCCATTATTTCCAGGTGCGTGCGAATAAGGTTTCCCAATGTGGTCTACTTTATAGTTAGGTCTTATTGTAAGTTCATTTTTATATTTAATTGCTATTAAAATTGCTATGTAAAATTCTAATTTTAATGGTGGTGGAATTTCGTTAAATTCAGGGAATATAGGGGTATTTTTTGTACCGATGTCATTTATACTTTTTATTATTTTATTTTCGTCTATACTGTATTGATTAATTATTTCATATATTTTATTTGTGTATTCATCTCCGTTAATTTTATCAGTTTCTCTATATTTTTTTATTATATTTAAATATTTTTCATTATCTTTGTTTAATTTTAAGAAGTATTTTTTAGCATCGTGTTTTTCTTCGTCTGTTAAGTTAAAATCAAGGGAAAGTAATTCTTTTATATAACTTAATTTGTTTTCATTTACTTCTATGAATTTAATCCCTTCATATTTTATGGATATAAAGCCAGATATTATCATAAGTCTACGAGTAACATCTGGATAATCTTTTGCTACAGTATCAATTTTATTTGTATTTAAATAATGCTTACATACAAAAGAATAAACTTCTTCTGTATCTATAAATTTATTATTCGTAATAATATCAAGTGTTTCATTTATATTTCCGCTACGATTAAACATCAAGATGATAAATTGTTCATAACTAATTTTTTTACCACTTTCTTTCATTTTTATTAAAAGATATAAAGCTAATTTAAAAAAGTTAAAATCGTTGCTGACATTTCGGTAAGGGGATTTTCTGTTATATCTTATTGATTGTATTGAGAAAGCTTCTTGTTCGTCAATATCACCTTTTATAAGTTTTTTTGTTATATCAGAAATCTCAAAAACTTGGTTATATTGAGCATAAACCATACCTAATTCAGACGGTGTTCTCATATAAGTCCAAAAGCGTGATGCATATCCTTCAGGAAAACCACCATCTGCTTTTCTGGTTGAATTTATTTTTATAACAATGCTTTCAATATCGTTAGCTGTTGTGGTTTCAGAAATTTCAATTCCTTCACCAACAAATTCACCTATTAAATAAAGATGAGTTACAATTTCTAATAAACAATTATCATCTAGAATTTTACCTTCAAAATCTTTTATTGCAGAAAAAATACGTAAATACCTTTCAGGATTTCGTACTGCAGTTTCAAAGGCTACTTGCTTATATTTTGGTTTTACTTTACTCCCTTTTTTAGTCATAATTTGTAATTAAAACTTCTTTAATCTCTTTTAATGAATTATTATGATAGCTGATATAATTACTTTTTATTGTATGTACTCTATATTTTTTCATCCACTCAATTAAGATTTTATTTTTTCTACCCTTATAATAAGTTACATTTGAAAGTGCAAACTTAACTCCATTTTTATCTAAATTATCTAATTCTTTTAATAAATCTTTTTCACTTTCTTCATCCCAAAATTTATTGTATTCACTAAATGTTATTAAATAAGGCGGGTCTAAATAAACAAAATCATCTTTTTTATAATTAGTTTTTAAAAATCTTCTGAAATCTAAATTATAAAATTTTAAAATTTTATTTTTTACAGTTTCAAAATAATCCTCAAGTGCGTTGACAACATTTTTATTAAAATCAACATTTCCAACAGGTAAGTTGAACTCACCCATATTGTTAAAACGCAACATTCTATTAAACCCATAAATTAAAAGTATATAAAGCTCTAGGGAAAGTTCACCATTTTTATGATTAAAATAATTTCTTAACTTTATATAACCCTCTTTATTAAATTTGGCAAAATAAGTTTTTTTCCAGCTCTTTTTAAGTTCAATAGGGATGATGTCTTCTTTGTACGACCTTGATAAACTATAGTTGTGTATTATTTTTTCAACACCTTTATAAAAGGCTAATTTTTTATGTGAATGTAAGACTAGAAATTTATGTAACTTTATAATATTACTATCAATATCATTAAGTACATATTTTTTTGCTTTAACATTAAGAAAAACTGTTCCACCCCCAACAAAAGGTTCGTAAAAAGTATTGATTTCTTTTGGAAAAAGTTCAATTAACTGTCCCATAAGTTTATATTTATCTCCAACATAAAAGAGTGGAGACCTTTTTAAATTATTTTTTTTCATATACTTTTGTAATAAATAACCACTCTTGATGATTGTTAAATTTCGTTTTCCCAGTATTAAAAGCTGGGTGACTTTTTTTATATATTTTCGTAGCACCCTTTTTTTCTAGTATACTTTGTATCTCTTCTAATTTGATTTTATTTTCTGATGAGTGGCTTTTTGAATTATATGTATTGTTGTATGAAACTATAATATATTTACACTTCAAATTATCAATAAGCTCGGCAAAGGCTTTTGGTGCTCTTGTTGTACAATATTCACTCATATTTTCAGATTCAGGTTTTAACGCTACTCCATATAGTTCTTTTTTGTCCCATTTAACAAGAGTTTCTAGTAAATGATAAAACCTGCTATATTGTCTTGAATTATATGGTGGGTCAATATATACAATATCTGCTTTAATTTTTTTAACCAACAAATTTGCATCTTGCCTAAAAATAAAAACTTTTTTTGTTTTTATTGGTATTATGGGTTTTATGTTTAGTTTTTTTATAACAATATTCTTTTTAATATATGCATCATAATGACCAACTGTGTTTGCAATTTTATCTATTGAATATATAAGGGAGGTAAGAATTATGGAGTATTCTTTTTTTGTTAGGGATTTCTTTTTTTGCTCTAAGTCTTCTCTGATAAAACCTATTAATCTTGAATTTTCTTTTGAAAAATACTTATTACCAAAATTTTTAGAAAAGTAGTTTTCCTTTATTGAATTAAGTTCCAGTTTATTATAACTATCAATTATGTTAGTTATTTTTTTAATATTGAATTTACCAGAACTAAAAAAGGCTTCATAGCTAACTATATTAGAGTAGAGAATGTCATTAAGTATTATAGACTTATATTTTCTTGAAGCTTCTACTCCCATAATGCCTGTACCAGCAAATATGTCCGCAAATGTTTCTCCTTTACAATGTTCCTCAATTAAAGAAAAAATCCAACTTTTTAATTTAGTTTTGCTTCCTATATATCTTCTATTTTCTATATTTACAAAATCTTGCATTCTATTATTTAGTGCTTACTCTTTTAAGAAAGTCTTGAAATTCAACCTTATCAATTCTAAATTCTTTTCCTATTTTATAGGCTTTTAATTTTTTAGCTTTTATATAGCGATAAATTGTCATTACATTTACTGATAATTTATCTGCCAAATCAAATGCTGTGTAAAATTCTTTTTCTTTAATCATAATAATTGTTCTAAATTTTTATAATATTCTTTTACTTGCTCATTCCAATCTTTTGGATAAAATTTCTTTATTACTTCTCTTGTTTCAAGATGCAATAAATCTAATAATCTTATTCCAGAAACTCCGTGCTTTTTACCATTTCTGCCCAATGTTTTCATCCATTTACTATGATTATTTTTTAATAAAGGGCATACAGTATTACTTGGAATAACCCAAAAATCTGGTTCTTTATTAAATCCATTTAATTTCACAAAAACATAGAAAAAATCGTCTGCTTGTCCTTCTTCGTCCTTAGATGAAAGTGGAAAATTATTAAGGTCTTCAAGTTGAGTTGTTTTAACAGATATTTTAATCAACTTACCATTTGGACTAAGTGCTAAGATGTCATACTTTTCTGCTCTTCCAAGCGTTATAGTTGCGATAAAATTCATTGCAGATAATCTGGAAGCAATATAATACTCTCCAGCATTTCCAACATTTTGTTTTTGTATTTTAGTATTTTTTTCTTTTGTCATAGCTTTATTATACTTTACAATACTTTACAATGCAACTTTTGAAGTGGACAACTTTTCCTTCTTTGCTTTTAAGCCTCTTTTTATACTTTCTGAAAGGGCGTGTTTATAGTGTTTTTCAAAAATTAACATCATCTCTTTTTGTAATTGTTCTTTTGTGCTTAATTTATTTTTATTTGTTTTCATAATTTATTTTTTAAGGTTAATTATTGATAATAATAAATCTTATTTTCAAGGTGGCTTTGGTTCTATATGATAAGTATTAAAGTTGGTGATAGCTTCTTCAATTATCTCAATCCATTCTCTACTTTTTACACTCCCTATATTTTCTGATAGTTCTTTATAATCTTTAATTAGATTATTCCAGCCTCTATAATCATTTCCTTTCATTAATATTTGTCTAGTTTCTGGGATACCTCCTTCGTCTGAAGCCAGTAGACACAACATTCCCATTTGTAGTTTTTTAAGATGCTTCATTTTTGGATATTTAATACATATAAGCTCTAAAATATGCTTTGGGCTATTAATAGGTAAAAAACAAATTCGGGCATCTTTCATTAAGACATTCCAATATTTATTTATTACTTTTTTTGATATTTCTTTTGAGAAAAGTTTTGAAAAAACATATTCATCTTTATATCCTATTTCTTCCAAAACGTTTTTCATTTTTCTGGTTTCTGAGAACCTTACTACAAGTCGTAATATTTCTTTTTTATTATTTAATTGCGAAAATAATGATTGTTGATAATCAGTTATATCTCTATCTGTAGAACGCTTAAGAGTTTTATGTATATCAGCTATTTTGTCATAAATAACAAAAGAATGAGCTTTCGTATACATCTGAAATGAGTGTCCGTCATTTGAATAGCGAAAAGTAGTATTATCAAAACTTTTTCTTTTGTTTGTTTTCTTTAATTCTCTAATAATATAATCAGCCGTATATCCATTATGTAATTCTATATTTTTTGAATAATGAATAGCTGAAACATTAGCATTAGATAAAACATCTGTATTAATTTTGACATCCATTTCATACAATCTTGCGTATAGTATTTTAATTATTTTTTCAAAATTAATATCTTCAACTTCGTCTAAATTGTTATAGTAAATAAGTTTTGGTATTGAAAATTCAAGTTTTACAAAATAATCACTAAATCTTTTATAGCCAGTAAGTTTAGGGTAATATTTTCCAGTTTCTTTTTCTAATTTACTAGGATTTCTAACCCATTTAGCATAACCACTTTGAGTATTGTTTGATTGAGCATCCCAACCCAATTTTTCAGTTCCATTTCTATTCTTTACCAAGTATTTTGGTATTGATAATATTATTGTGTCTATCATTTTTCTAATTCTTTTTCTTTAATAAGCCGACGATTTGTTTTAGCAAGTATTCTGAAAAAGCCAGTCAAATTTTGCATTGATTTTATGTCAGTATTAATTATCTCTTGAAACTTTTCTGCTTCATTTTGATAATCAGTATTTAATTGATAGTTTTGGCTTTCAGACATAAAACATCCCGAAGGATGTCTTTATGGTATTCTTTTTGCTTTTGTCTGTAGACTACTTTTAATGTATGCAGTATTTAAATGCCTGCACTTTTACGCCTCTTTTCTTTTTTTATAATTTTATTTATATATGTGTAATCAAGTGTTTTACCAAATTTTTTAGATAATTCAGTCATAAGTTCTTTTTTAGGTATATCTCTTTTCCTATAAATAAAGAGGTCTCTTTCTCTGTTTTTATCTTTACTTTGTTTCAGCTCACTTATTTTAAAAGCATTATTTATATACTTTTTTTGTATTTTTTTAATTGTTCTGAAATTCTTTTTGAGATAATCTTCTAACTCTCTTTCTGAGATACTAGGAGGTAATAATAACGCTACTGGGTTTAAATCAAAAAAACTAGACATTTCTAAAGTCCTTTTTATTTCATCTCTGTTTTCAGTTTTTGTTCCTAAATCTAAGGTAATAATTTGTCTAATATCGGAATATTCACCGAACCAATTAAACAAAACATAATCCGAAAAAAAATTTAGCCAATCAGAACTAAGATTATAATATTTTAGTAAATTTTTTATATCAGCCAAAAAGCTGACTTTATTTATTTTTGTTGGTATTCTTGGAGTTTTTTCTTCAAGAATAAATTTATCAAATGTTTCAGAATCAAATCCATCTTTTGGTATCTTGTGAATAACCCTGATAAATTTTACACTTTTTCTGAATCCTTTTTTAATGACTAGATTTTTAACAAACCCGTATGTTTTTAAGTCTATTTTTGACTGCTCCATATTCTTTACTCTACTTTAATTTACATTTATTTTCAATACTGATAAAATAGAAAAATGAAACAAATTCTTATTACTGGATATGTAAATCCCGACCTTGATGCAGTTGCTGGAACAATTGCTTATTGTGAGTTTTTACAAAAGACTGGTAAAAATAGTGTTGTTGGTCTTATTGGAGAACCGCACGAAGAAGCAAGATATTTATTAGACAAATATAACCTTGAGTATCCTAAAATGATACCTAATGCTGATGATTTTGATGAGGTTATTTTGGTTGATGCAAGCGACTTAATTGGGATTGAGGGTAAAATTGCACCAGAAAAAGTAATTGAAATTATTGACCATAGAAAAATTCACGAAGCAGATAAATTTCCAAACGCAAAAGTTCAAATAGAACTTGTCGGCTCGGCATCAACTTTAATTGCTGAAAAGTTTATTAAAAATAACATAGAAATATCAAAACAATCAGCAATTCTTCTTTGTGGGGCTATTATATCTAATACTCTTAATTTTAAGGGTGGTGTGTCTACAGATAGGGACCGAGTAGCTTTTGAATACTTAAATAAAGTAGCACAATTACCATCAGATTTTTGGAAAGAACTTTTTGAGGCAAAATCGGATTTGTCTGGAGATAAATTAAAAGAAAGAATTTTAGGAGACTTGGCTTGGTTTAATATGGGTGATAAAAAAGTTAGTATTGCCCAGATAGAGATGATTGGTGCAGAAAAATTGATAGTTGAAAGGCTAGATGAAATTATTAAAATACTAGAAGATATAAAGAAAGAAATGCAATTAGATATTATCTTTCAGAATACCATTGAGCTTGAGCAGTGCAATAATTATTTTATAGCAAGTGATACTGAAACACAGAAACTCCTAGAAGAGATATTAAATGTAAAATTCAATGAAAATGTAGCTAAAAGACCCAATCTAATAATGAGAAAACAAATTGTGCCTTTATTAAAAGATAAACTACAAAAATAATATGACTAATGTGTTTATATTTCACGGGACTGAAGGATACCCAGAAGAAAACTGGTTTCCTTGGCTAAAAGAAAAACTTGAAGCAAGAGGTTGTAATGTTATTGTGCCACAATTTCCAACCCCTCCAGTGGTGCCTGCCAAAATAGCAGAATGGTTTGAGGTCATAAAAGGTTATGAGCAGTATATAAATGAAGATACAATTTTAATTGGTCATAGTTTAGGTGGCATATTTGCCCTAAGAGTATTAGAACAATTAAAACATACAGTCAAAGCAGTTTTTCTAACAGGAACACCAATAGGAGTAAAACCAATTCTTAATTATGATAGAGATAGTAGTTTTAGCGGTTTTGAGTTTGATTGGCAAAATATAAAAAATAAAGCCAAACATTTTGATGTTTTTCATTCAGATAATGACCCTTTTGTGTCTTTAGAAAATGGAGAACAACTAGCAAAAGAATTAGGAGTTGAACTTACATTTATTCCTAACGCTGGACATTTTAACAAAAAAGCAGGATATTTAAGCTTTCCTCAACTATTAAAAAAGATTGAAATGACTTGTAGATTTATTGGAGATGGGGAAGAAGTGAAGTTTTAAAAAGGTTAGGGTATGTCTTTAAAAAGGCATCATACTTTTGCATATAAGTTTTCCATTCGTAAGAAATTAGGTTTTTTATTGTAGATTTGAATAATTTACTAGTTCTATAATTGGCCTGTTTTGGGAGCAAGATAGGACGAATGTCCTCAAAATCACCATTTCCACTTGAAGTATCAATGATACTTTCAGGTTCGAACTTGTTGTTTTTTTGTCTTGCCCAAATAAGTCCATCAATGAGTATCTGAATTGGTTTTGTGTTGCAAATACTGAGTTCTTTCTCATCCCACAATAGGTTCGAACCGAGCCTAGAAAGTATTTCTCTTTTTGCGGTTATTGTCCCATTTTTGATTATTTTTTTCATTTCTAGCCCCAAATCAATTATTTTTTCAGCTTCTTGAATCCAATTTCCCTGGTTTTTTGAGTTTTCTTTTAAATTTTCTATTTCTGCCCCAAATTTCTTTATGTCATGTTCGTATTCCTCTCTTTCTATAATTCCGTCAGCCAATAAGCCACGGTATTTTTCTTTCTTTTTCTCCAGATCACTAATTCTCTGTTTCTGACTTTCTGCTATCACTAAATTTGATTCCACTTCAGAATCGTGAAGTTCATGAACATAACGCCTAGACCATTCTGCTAATGCCGGGGATAAGGTAAATTTATTAGAAAAATCTATCAAGAAATTAGTAATTTTTTCTTTGGAAGTGTAATTAACAGAATAGCCCTTCTTTTTTAAAGGTACATTGTAATAAAGTTCATATTCAAGATATTTAGGATTGTTTATTAAAATAATTTCTTTACCACACCTTGGACAATGGGTCTTATTTATATAAGAAAATTTTTCCTTACATTCACATATAACTTGGTATTTAATATCTGGACCAACAAATTGACCATTTGGTGATCTTATAAAACCACCATAAGTTGATTGGTGAGTTTGTGTTTTTGGTATATTCTTACCGGAAAGCACTCGTAGCACTTTGTAATGCTCTTCTTCTGTGATAATTCTAGGTAAATTTTTGTTTAATTCATACCTTTCTCCACCATATTGGAAAAAACCAGCATAGATTGTATCTTTTAAAATCTTATATATTCTCGAACGAGTAATAGGTTTTCCACCACTGTGTTTATGTTTTGGAGTAGTTAATCCGGCCCTTATTGCCAATTCATACATCTGATTCCCGGAATATTTACCAGTTAAATATGTTTTAAAAATTTCTTTTATTATCGGCAATCTCTTTTCATCAACTAACCATTTTCTATTTCCTTTTTCTTCTGTTCTATCATTTTTAAAACCGATTGTTGCAAGTCCGTGGGGTATGCCCATACTAGCTTTTGTTCGCTGGCCTCTTTTGACATTTACAGACAGATCACGGCTAAATTGATTAGCCATACCAAACTCAAGAAGCAATGACCAGCTAGGCTCAGAGGGTGTATAAATTTTATTGGGTGTAATTATTGCTTTTATAATTCCTCTTTGTAGTAAATCAATTATTTCTCCGCCTTCATCCATATTTCTAGCAAGTCTGTCCGGTTTCCAACACACTATTGCATTTTTTTTACCACTTTTTATGTCCTGTATCATATTAGAAAATTGAATTCTAATGCCTGGAGTTTTTGCTGATTTACTGTCTTCATAGGAAACCATATCGATGATTCCATAAAATTTTTTTAGTTTTTGTGCCTCATCTTTTTGCGAACCTATTGAAAGAACTTGTTTGTCTTCTGCCTCAGAGGACTTTCGAGAATAGTCTGCCGATTTCAAATTTTTAAAAAAATCTTTATCCATAATTTTATTATATACTTTTTTGGAAATTTTTCATTTTTAGTGATTCTGCTGTTAGTGTAAGTAAAAAAACCCCAATCTCATTAAGATCATTATCACTAAGCATAGATACACTTTCTATGCCGATTTCTTTTTTAAGCAATCTTCTTAATTCAATTTTTGCTTTATCACTAAGTTCCATAAGTTTTTTTAATAAAACTTAGGAATTTTCATCTAGTGTCCTTTATTAAAAAACAGGACAACCAATTACGAGAAAATTCTCTTGGTTGACCTGCCCGTGGTTTAGGTAAAGGTCCTTTTTATCTGTCAAACATACTAACTTAGTATATAGATAAAAAGTTATTAAGTTATATAAATTTTATTACTTCTAATATCTATGTCAACTACAGGACTGTGAATTTCTATTTTTTAGTGATATCATTATCATACAACTTAATATTAAAAGTAGCCTAAACCTTTAGAAATAAGGGCATGGTGAAAGTAAGTCCCCGTAAAAGATAATAAACTCCTAGTCAGAGTTTGCCTTTTACGGGGCTATATCTGGAAACAGATATAGGTGGCTTAAAAACCACCAAGCTGGCTAGGAGCTTTTTGCTTCCTATCCAGTCTATTTTACTAAAGTAATTAAATAATTATTATGAATAATAAAATTATTGTCGGGATAGTTATTGGAGTTTTAATTGTCGGTGGATCTTTTTATATATTAAAAAATAAATCAAGTTCACCAGATTCTCTTATCACACCTACTAGTATAGTTACAGATGAATGTGATGATCCACAAATCAAGGGGAATATAAGCAGTAGTGGCGAAAAGATTTTTCATGTTCCTGGTGGTCAGTATTACAGTGTTACTCAAATCGATGAGTTAAAGGGAGAAATGTGGTTCTGTACAGAAGAAGAAGCAATATTAGCAGGATGGCGTAAATCACTAAGATGAAACAAAAAAATGAGCAGACTGCAATATTAATTGCCATTATCGCTCTTGTTGTAAGCATTTTTTCTTTCATTATAATTTCAAAACAACAAACGGAGTTACGTTCTGTAGTTTCTTCTGATTTGAAAAATTTAAAAACACGTATTGATGTAAGTAATCCACAAGTTGTCAAAGGACCAATTAATGAGACGGTTCCTAAGAATGGTAAGCTAATAAAAGTAATTAGAGTTATTGATGGCGATACAATAGAGCTAGAGGGAGGTGAAAAATTACGTTATATTGGTATAGACACTCCAGAATTACATGACCCAAGAAAGCCCGTTCAATGCTTTGCACAAAAAGCATCAGACAAAAATAAAGAACTAGTTGAGGGTAAGTTTATAAAATTCTATAAGGACATAAATGAAAGAGATAAATATCAGAGATTACTTGGTTATGTATATACAGAAGATGGTTTGTTTATAAATCTAGAATTAGTAAAAACTGGCTATGCCTTTTCATACACATATCCTCCAGATATTTCTAAACAAACCGAGTTTCAAAAAGCAGAGCAAGTAGCGAAAGAAAAGAAATTGGGACTATGGGCTAATTGTGCGATTAGTAAAAATTCAACAGGGAGATCAGAAACTAATTCAATTATTACCACAACTGATATAAATAAGAGTTAGATTGATTTTGGACTACCCATTTTTCTAAAAAAAGTAGTTAATTCTTCCAAGCTTTCTTTATTTACATCTAAATCAATACCAGCCTTAGGCTGACCATCAATAAAGGACCAAATATCTTTTTGGCTACGGGCATCGCCTTTTTCTATAGCATTCTTAAATATTTCTTCCACTATCTTATCAAGATATGTTTTCTTTTCCTTTACATCAGAACCAGGGTAAACTTCTTGGAGTTTAGCTTTTATCGCTTGAGTAATGGAAACACTGCCCTTTGGTCTGCCCTTGGGGTTTCCTGTCGTTCCTGGTAAAAATCTGCCCTTCTGGGCTCGTTTTGACCTGTTATTGCCTGTTATATCTGGTGTTTTGTTATTAATGTTTTCGATATACATATATATTTTAGAAAACAAAAAAATCCCTTATTTAGCTATTTTTTCTTTTATGGGTTGAGGAATATCAGGTGTTTCAGACGCTACTTCACCTGATAGAGACTTTTTAAATTCGGCTAATGAAATAGCCATAGCTCTTTCAGCGTTTCTAACAGCTTCCTTGTGTTCAGTAATTTCCTCAAAAGAGAGTTCTTTTATTTTTGTATCACTACCACTTTGAACCATGGTTATTATTTGCATTGGCTCAGCTACGCCTCCGGGATTTACTTTTATAGCATGATCTAAAGCCCAGACGGCAGCGAATAAACCCTCGTCAATATTAGGCTGGTGGTCCGACCAAAAAACTCTTCTTAACAATCCAAGAAAAGGATCAGCTATAGATTGGCCACTTCCAATGCAAGCAAACGGCAGTTCCTCTGTTGTTTCTTCGGGAGCTCCCTGTTGATCAAATTGAATCAAGCAAAGTTCCCTTGAGGCTGGTAATGCTACTAAAGTTGCACTAAGCGCACTAGATAGCCCAATATTACCTATAACGTTTCTTGAAATCTCAGCGACTTTTAATTCCGGTATTATATATTCTCTTAGACCTGTGCTAATCAAGGACATTGCCTCGTGTGGTTTTTTATTTCTAAGCATACCAGCATCCCAAATGCTATCCATTTTACCTTTTAACATTTGCCCAAGACCGACAGGACCCGAAACACCCATTATGATTTTATCCTTTAAGATGGAAAGTTTTTTAGTAGGTTGTTGAGCTGTATGTTGCCCCATGCTACCCAAAGTAGCGGCTCCATCTGCCGCCATTACAATACCATCTTTGCATTTTATTCCAATAATTAATGTCATAAGATACTATCCTCGGAAAATACTATTCTTTTTATATTCAGGGTATTTTTTATAAATAGAACTAATCAACTCTTGAAAAGAAACAGACTGAACCCAATGAACTAAGTCTTTTAAATAAGTAAAGATACTACCATTATATTTTTTTATCAGTTTCTTACATGATTCTTCTCCTAAAAGTGAAATGTGATATGTATTCCAATTACACCCATTTCTTTTTTTTAATTCGGTTAATCCGCCATCAGCAAGACTTTCAACGTCTTGGTAAACAGATGAGTCAAAGGGGCCATAGTTATATGGCTGAAAGTTATAGTTTAATTCTTCATTTTTTGGGAAGGCTTTTTGTAGAAGAAAAATCGTTTTTTGGAGTTGGGCAGGAGTTAGCCCTTTTTCTCCCGCGAAATGCAAAGCTAATAAAGGCCAATCTGATCTAATAATTTCCATATAATTTATTTTATCATAAACTAAAATATATAGTAATCCACATTAAGGGATAAAAATGTTAATATTATAAAGATATGAGTGAATTTATTTCAAAAATCTTAACAAAAATAACTGGTATTAAGAAATGTGGCACACCGATTATACAAATGAAAAATGCTGAATTAAGAGCTAAGAATTTTTTAAAACAGGCAATAGATTTATCTTATGAATCAGCTAAACAAGGGGGGTTCCCAGTAGGAGCAATTATTGTGAAAGACGATGTTGTTATTGCTCAAGGATTAAGTAACGGAAAAAATAAAAAAGACGCTACTAGTCATGCTGAAATCGAAGCAATTAGAAATGCCTCTCAAAAATTAAATTCTCGTGATTTATTTGGCTGTGAACTATATTCTTCCATGGAACCTTGTTTAATGTGTTTCTCTGCTTGTTATTGGGCCAAGATTGACAGAATATTTTATGCTGTAAGTAAAAATAAATTTTCAAAACAACATTATGAAGGACTTTATCCTCTTGAAAAAATTAATCAAAAGAATAACAGGCAAATTGAGATATTTCACATTGATGATTTTGAAGATGAGGCGATTACAGCCGTTTTATATTGGGAACAATATTTAAGAAAACAAAAAGAATGAACAAAGATGCAAAACAAAAATTTATAGAGATACAGAATTTATTTAAGAGAATGAGCCACGAACTTGTTTGTGTTGTTGTTGAGTCTTATTATATTTGGAGAACCCTAGTTTTTTCTCGTTCCATAACTGAAGTTGGCAAAGAAGTTGCCGAAAAGAATGCTAAATTAATGAATTTATATAAAGAATTTTTCTTACCAACAGAACAAAGTCACTTGCACGTATTTATCACGGGATTATTAAAATTCTTTGACAAAGATCCCCAGGCTTTAAGTTTTAATAAATTGATAAATAAAATACAGACAAATAAAAATTCTTTCACAAAAGAGATATTAGAAAGTATATATCCTCATCTAAAAGAAATGGGTGTTACAAAAGATTACTACTCTCCAATCCTTCAAAGTGATATTGATCACTTTGAAGGGATAATAGCTAAACATAAAGATTTAATAGAGAATCTGAAAGATATTCGCGATAAACAATTAGCTCACACAGATTTAAAAACACATGATAGAACTTTTGTGCCAAACGAAGTAGAGGAATTAATACAAGCAATACAAGAAATATTTAATAAATTTACAAAAACCTTTGATCAATCATCTACAATCTGGGATCATTTAAAAGAGGATTCTATTAGAAGCACTAATTTTTTAATGGAAAATCTTGAACGAGGAGAAAAAGTAAGATTGGAAGAAATTCGCAAAAAATGGGGAAACTATGAATAAATTATGAAACTTCTTGAATGATAGCTATTCGAACATCCTCCCAAGTTCGGAGCCAGCTAGACAAATAAATATTTATATGTTATTATGCAGGAAATAATAGTTTTTTGAAAATGGTTTTTTTATTGGTTCTCCTAGGAGATAAATTTTGTCTTTTTGGGGAACCAATTAAAACAAAAAAATGAAAAAAATTTTATTAGTTTCACAAGACGAAGAATCTGAGAATGTCCTCCAAGGTTTGGGATATGAAACGATTGTTGCCTTTAATACAGGTCAAGCTAGGCAATCGCTTCGACAAAATCCTGACGCAATAATTATTGATGCTTTTTTTCTTCCTAACGTCAAAGAAACAGCAAAATTTATTGGACGGATGATAAATGATTATGGATTTTGTGGTCCAATTATAGTGAGTGCAAAAGAAGAAAAAAATCGAATACCTTTACTTAAGGCAGGTTGTCAATACGAATTGTCTGGACCTAGTGGATTTTATAAAGTTTTAAATTCTATATTTTTAAAAAGGGAACATGGAAAAAATTATTGAAATAATAAGTGCTCTTGTTGGCCAACAGATTGATGAGAAAACCACAATATCATTCCTGATCCAGAAAACGGGAATAGGGGCAGGAGATATCTTCGATCATGTTTATGAAGAGACGGGGATAAAAATAAAAAATAAACTTTTACCTCGTACTGTCGGAGAAATAGAGTTATAGATTAACAGCATCTCTTAGGAGGTGCTTTTGTTTTGGTGTTGTATTGTATGCTATTCAGGTTTTATTTTTGGATGGATTTTCGAATGTCTCATTCGAGTTTTTCAAGACTGAGTCTTTCAAAGACGAATATCCTGAGGACTCTCAGACATTCGTCCCGAGTCCTCAGTCCCGAGGGAGTCTGAACGACCTTCCATTTTCGGAGCAAAATTTTGAGCCATAATTATCAATGGTTATTTTCCCTACCTTTCCCGAATTTTGAACCTAGAGTATAATTTAAAAATGAAATTAGAAAATCTTGGTTATAATGAATATTTTGAATCTAATAGAAAAAAATTAAAATTAGAAGAATTTTCTGTTGCACGAGTAATTGCTGAACATAAAGGAGCCTATAAAGTAAAAAATTCAGAAGGTGAATATTTTGCTAAAGTAACTGGTAAAAAAATTTTTGATGCCAAATCCAGAGAAGATTATCCAGCAGTGGGGGATTGGGTAGTAATTAAAGAACAAGACAAAGAATGGGCTGTGATAAAAGAAATATTACCAAGACAGACATTAATAAAAAGAAAATATAATAATAAAAATGGAATTCAAATCATTGCGACTAATATAGATGTAGCTTTTATTGTCGAATCAATCGGTAGAGATTTTAATTTGAATCGTTTTGAGAGATATTTTGCTATAGTCAATGATGGAGGCGTAGAATCTACTATTATTTTAAACAAAATAGATTTAATTTCTAAAGAAGAACTAGATTTAAAATTAACTCAAATAAAAGATAGATTTAAAGATACTGATATTATTTTGACCAGTGCTTTAACGGATGTTGGGTTAGAAGAATTAAGAGCATATATTCTAGCTGGGAAAACATATTGTTTTCTTGGATCTTCTGGTGTAGGTAAGTCATCTTTGATTAATAAATTACTTGAAGAAAACGCAATAGAAATAAATGATATAAGTTTTCAGACCAACAGGGGCAAACATACCACTACTTGTAGAGAAATGTATTTTTTAAAAAATGGAGGTATTGTTATAGATAATCCAGGAATGAGAGAAGTTGGAATGACAAATACTGATGATGGGGTAGATAATGTTTTTGATGAAATAACTGAATTGGCCCAAGAATGTAAATTTCTTGATTGTTCTCATATCTCTGAGCCAGGATGTAGGGTTTTGTTGGCTATAGAATCAGGAGAATTAGATACAGAAAAATATTCTAATTATATTAATCTTAAAAAAGAAACTGAATATTTCGAAATGACAGAAGTTGAAAGAAATGAGAAAGATTATAAATTTGGAAAATTTATCAAAAAAGCAAAAGAAGAAATAAAAAAATATAAAAATTAAGGAGAGATAATACTTGTTCGAACATTCTTTGATTTGGGAGATTTTGAAAAAAGATTACTCTAGGGTATACTGGGAATAGTTTATTAATTAATCACAAATATTTTATGGCAAAAAGAGGTACAACCTTAAGTCCCAAGAGAAAATCAAGACATTCTCACAAAACCAAAAAGCGACTTGAAATAAAGAAGCTCATGCTTACAGGTAAATCTACCGGCAAAAAGAGAGGATAGAAAAATAGTAAAGTTCTTGCACCAACCTCCTATCCTTAGGGGGTTGACTTGGTGTTTATAATTAGGTACCCTTAGAGTATTGAGCAAGAGACGTAGTCGGGTTTCTAAATAATAAAAATTAGAGTTAAAATATGACCGGAACAATTAAAACAAAGACAGAAAAAGGTTTTGGATTTATTTCTCGCGAAGGCGAAACCAAAGATCTTTTCTTTCATTCTAACGATTTGAAAGGAGTAACTTTCGACGAATTAAATGTTGGCGATACCGTCAATTTTGAGGTAGTTGAGGGTGAAAAAGGCCCAAGTGCCAAGAACGTAGAAAGAGTCTAAATATAATAAAAACTAAAAACCACTCCGAGATATTCAAAGGGTGGTTTTTAGTTTGAGATTTTTTAATTTGAGTTATTTGTATATGCCATATTCATACTTTACATCAATAGGGTGATGTAAAGGTATTGAACCATAACGAGCACTTGACTTTTGCACTATAATATGATATACTAGTACCGATAAGTGGTTCTTTTAAAATATTTGGTTTTTGAGGTTTTAAGGTTGATTTTCTTCGCTTTTTTAGAAGTTATTAGAAGTTAGGAAAATCAACTTTTTAACCCAACAAACCATGAAAAATTTATTAGTGATGATGTTTGCGCTCGCCCTTGGGCTTGAGTGCTTCGCAGAAGGACATCCTTTTACCGAATATAAGGAAAAGGGATATACCGCCAAAGAGGCGGCTGGAATCGTGAGCAAGGATTCTCTTCTTGCTAATGAGTACCGGCTCCTGTTTCAGCAACTAGCCGAAAAGGATGGCTGGGCTGATAACCTTGACCAGAAAAAAGTTTCCTTTGGCAACGTTGTTGCCATTATCGAAAAATTGAGAGTAGTAGATACCTCCTGGAAGTCTGGAGAAGTTGTTGTTTCCTCCAGAAACGGGAAGGGTGGATTTAAGAGATTTACCCGACCGAGTTATTCAGATCGGGTTAAAAAAACTCTTGGGAAGGAGCCCGTAGGACTACTTGATATCACATCCATCACTGGATGGAAAGATAAAAATGGTAATCCATTTCCGGTGCGTATCGTAACGGCGATGCGTTGTATCAATTCCATCTTCGATATGAGGTATCAAATATTACCAACTTCACCGTTGGTAAAGATCACCTCAGTCGACGATCAACCAGACACCGTTTTCCTGGTCACCCATGATACAATTTGGGTTGAAAAGGAAGACTACGACAGGACAGAGAATTACCGTCCGAGGTATAATGGTACCGACTATTATTACGAAGTACCAACCTTCACGTATCACTTCAGTGCTTATGGCAGTTGTTGTGGCTACTCGTGGTATTTCCCGACGTATACTTATTGCTGTGGACACAATTCATGTCCTCCGCAGGTGTTTAACAACTATAATACGAGTTATTACAATTCTTATACCTACAATCAGCCTCGGGTTGAACAAGGACAAGGACAAGATCCTCCTCCACCAGATCCTGGTGGGGTTGGAATTGACCCGCTGAATAGAAATGTTGGAGCAGTTGGTGGTAGAAATACTGCAAACTCCAACTCCAACATTGCCCGTTCAACGAGTACTGTACGCAACGAAAATGCCAGAGGTAATGTCTCTGCTGCCCGGTCCAAAACCACGCCGCGATACGTTGACATGCCTTCTCGTCAAGGAAGAGCAAGTCGTAATGGTAGTGTTAGTATCACGAATCATCCGACTCGTGAGGCTACTTCACGATTGAATGTCACACAGTATCCCGTTCGCGAGAGTAGAAGTGATGTTCGTGGTGGTGACACCAGACATTCTAAACCTGCTGAAAGGCAACATGTCGAAAGGCAGAAGGTTGAAAGACAACCTGTTGTCCGCTCAGAGCCACAAACACGACGCACGGGAGAAGTCAGATCGCGTAATTTAAGTACTACGCAAAATTCGGCTCCGGCTCATCGTCAAGGTGATAATGAGTCGCGCCCAAGATCGCGCTAATAAATTTTTTTTAATTTTAACAAAGGGATGAGCTAATCATCGCTTATCCCTTTGTTGCTTTTTTAAGCCCTGAATGTCTATTGTTGTAACATATTGACATTAAAGGTTTAAAATTGTATACTGGATTTAATAATTAATATTAAAATAATATGAAAAATAGTATGAAAAAAATAATAATAGCATTAACTGTTTTGGCTTTCTTGCTCGGAGGGCAAGCTGTTTTGGCTGGAACAACCTCATCCATTTGGAATACTGGATCTCAAGGGCCGGAATGTCCCGATATTAATATTGCCAACCAAACCACGAATATTGGTTATGGAGTTCCTTGTTGGAATGGGGTAAATATAAATGCCAATCCTGGCAATATTGTTAGTGTGAAAATTTATTATCATAATACTAGTGGCGTAACTGCTACCAATACTCGAATTAAGTTGAATGCACCGACTGGTTCTTCTCTCAGCCAATCTTTTACCGGACAGATTCTTTCTCCGCAGGGTAATTTATATTCCAGTGCCGTTACTGCCAATCTTTCTTCTCCTCAAACTCTAAATTTAATTTCTACTATTTGGTATACCAAAAATTCTAATGGTGTCTTGCAGCCGACTCCCTTATTAAATGGTCAAGGCATTTCTGCGGTTACGAGTGCTAATGGTTTATATATTGGAAACATTTTACC
>Ga0172369_10003002_pt1 | contig 22561 bp, 17 predicted proteins | sample LakKiv25m_FD_114539 | JGI IMG/M metagenome (GOLD analysis project Ga0172369, IMG submission 114539) | Freshwater microbial communities from Kabuno Bay, South-Kivu, Congo - kab_022012_11.25m | ecosystem: Environmental > Aquatic > Freshwater > Lake | place: Democratic Republic of the Congo...
AAGAACTTTGCCGTGCGGGCCAATTATGCGGACGGCGGGTCGAACTACTCGATCATGTACCAGTCGCCCATCGGCATCGTGAACGTGGCCTACACGAACAAGGCGCTGTATGATGCCCAGGATATCCTCGGCACCGGCAACGCCGCCTTCGTGTCGCTGGCGCTGGCTTTCTGATCAGTTGGAAGAATGGAAGAGTGGAAGGCTGGATGAATGGGATGACATTCATTCAGCCTTTCGTTCATCTACCCATCCATTCCTCCAACCTTCCAACCTTCCATTCTTCCAACGCCTAATGCATCTCCGCCTCGACCTTGCCCAGCCCGAACCGGTAGTAGTGGAAGTGTACGTTCGGGTGGTCGGCGAGCAGTGACATGGGCACGGCGCTGTCCGGCGCCCGCTTCGAGATCATCAGTGCGGTGAGGCGCTGGCCGAAGGGGTTGTCGTGCATGCCGGCCTGCCAGATGGAGACGCGCTCCGCCTTCCACGTTTCCACCGGGCCGACGGTCGCCGCCTGGGTGGGCACCATGGCGATGTTGCCGCCGCCGGAAGTGCGCGCGTTCTGGATGACGGTCATCGGGTGCAGGTTCACGATGCGCGTGCCCAGCTTACGGTACTCGGCCGGGGGCGGCGGCGCGTCCTGGTACTGCCCTCCGCGGCGGGGCGGGTCGTTAAACGCCCAGTGCTTCACTTCGCCCTGGCCGCCCTGCATCACCAGGCAGCGCGCGCTGTCGTAGCTGCGGCTGTAGGCTTCCAGATCGGTGGGGAAGTGCAGGTTCTCCATCGGCATGCGCAGCGCGGGGTCGATGCGGTTGAAGCACATCTCCAGATCCGCCTTCGCGAAGGACAGCGGGTGGGTGATGGGCACCGGCCGGCCGTCCTCCACCCATTCGTCCATGCCCCAGAAATGCGCGCTGTGCAGCTTGATGCCCAGCGCGTTGACGATGCGCGCCACCAGCGGCAGCTGCTCGGTCGGGCCGATGGGGCCGCAGATGCCGGTCGGGTTGTCCGGCGTGGACTGCTGCCAGGCTTCCACGTATTCCAGCGCCTCCGCCAGGTAGAAATCCTCCAGCGTGTCATGCAGCGTCACCTGGAAGCCGGGCCGTGCCAGCCCCAGCAGGTCCTCGGGCGTCAGCCGAGCGGCATCCCGCACCAGCTCCGGCTCCAGCGTCGTATAATCCCACCAGTCCGGTGCTACTTTACTAATCGGTCGGGCCATGATCCACCTCCACAAATGCGGCGCGGTTCCCCGCACCTTCGCCATACTGTTCGACCGCCGGAAGAGGATTCCTGCCAGTCAACTTTTCCTGCCTGTGCTTTCACCGCCTCTTTGATCTCAATTGGCATGTTGCGGTACCGCAAGGTCTGGTCAACAGATGCACAAACTGCGGGAAAGCGTGGAACAGTACGGTAGGCAAGTGAACGAAGTGAGTATCTCCGGGTATGTCACGCGGATAGTCACTCATCCATGCCAGCGAAAACGGATGGCAAGATAACGAGGAGGTTATTCATGCATAAAGCAATGGTTTTCATGGTCGCGCTTCTGCTGTGGTGCGCCATGGCGCACGGCGCCGACTGGTACGTCAAGGCAGGCGCCGAAGGCGGCGACGGCAGCAAGGCGGCTCCATATGCGGACTTATGGAAAGCGCTGGATAAAGCGGTGCGCGGCGACGTCATCCACGTCGCGCAAGGCACCTACAACGGTAAAGGCGGTTCGGGCCATTTCCTGGTCAAGGTGCCGAACCTGACGCTCGTCGGCGGGTATACCGACGACTTTACCGCGCGGGACCCCTTTAAAAACCTGACGATCCTGGAGCGGGCCGCGGATTACAAGGGCGACTGGACTGGCTTGCCGGAAGGCATCATCGCCGGCGACCAGCACAGCGACCACAGCGGCATGATCGTGGATGGCTTCGTCCTCAACGGCCAGAGCCGCAACGTCTACGCCGAAGGTGGCGACATCGTCATCGGCGACAGCTACAAGGGCGTCGCCTTCATCGCCAACAAGCCTGACATCAAGATCCGCAACTGCATCATCCTCAATCCGTTGGGCGACGGCGTATATGCGGCGTGGAGCGGCACGGACAATGAGATCACCAATACCTTTATCCTGAACACGTTCTACAATGCCGTGGCCACACGTTCCGCGCAGCCGGGGTCGGTGGTGAAGATTAAGAACTGCACCATCGCCTTCTGCTGGTTCTACCCCACCCGCGGCGGCGGCATGTCCGTCTTTGTCGGCCGGCAGGGGCAGACGATCATGGAGAACAATATCTTCGCCTTCAACCAGACGGAGGGCGGTGAGGCTGGTTACGGCGTCAGCAACACGTTCGGCAATTTTGACACGGTGATGAAGAACAACCTGTTCTTCCAGTGCCAGGGCGGCTACTACAAATACATGGACGACGATAAGCAAAGCCTGCTCGTCTGGAAGCCGAGTGAGCTGGCCGACCTCAATGACGACGGCGAGTCCTACATGCTGGCGGAGAGCGGCGGCAACAGCGACGCGAACCCGAAGATGGCGCCGGACAAGGACTACTTCGAGAAGTTCGCCAACTTCGTGGCCTCGCAGCCCGGCAAGCTGAACATGGACGCCATGAACGAGTGGCGCAGCGATGTGGGTCTGCCCCTCCAGGGTGATGCGGCGTCGAAGCGCAAGAACTACGGCATGGCCTACCCGCTGGCGGCGGTGGTGCCGGGCCTGGTGTCGAAGGTGAAGGACCGCGGCGTGCAGATCACCGGGCCGTTCGCCGCCTATAGCGGTGCGGAGAGCGCCGCGGTGGCGAAGAATTACGCCGAGGTGGCCTTCGACACCTTGAAGAAGGGCGCCGCAGGCGTGAAGCAGCATGCCGGCACACCGGTGCAGTTCAAAGCGGGCATGGGCAGCAAGGCCATGTCCTGGCTGTTGCAATCCGCCCCGCGCGAAGACTACACCTGCGTGCGGCTCCTCAAGCCAGGCGAGGAGGACACCACCCGCAGTTTCGTCTACGGCTATCTGCTGAAAGGTTCAGCGGCCGAGAAGGAGTGGGACAAGCTGTTCAAGCGGAAGGATTCATACAACGCGGATGGCATCACGATCAAAGGCGCCGCGTTTTACCTTGGCGCGGACACTTATGAATACCCCGTCGGCATCATCATCGACGAGGTGAGCCGGTAACGGAACCGCTCGCGACCGGTCAGTTGCACTCCCGCCCCCTTCGCGCCGCGGAGGGGGCGGGAGGCCGTCTCACCAGTCCTGAAAGCGAGAAGGGGACGGCAGCGGCGGCGGAGAAAAGCAAGGCGGGAGTGTGCTCATGGCTGATTACGATGGTGCGATCCTGTCTTACCTGGAGGCGCAGGCCGACGCGATGGCGGAGACGCTGGCGTGGCTGGTGCGCATCCCGACCGTCAATCCGTATTCAGGCGATCCGCAGCCGGCGGGCGAGGCGGCGGGGCAGCGGTTTTTCGAGGGGCTGCTGCGGGAGATCGGTGGCGAGACGTCGTCCGTGCCCGTGCCGGCGGATATCTACCAACGGTCCGGCATCCTGGGCCCGCGCGAGCGGTCGTGGGCGGGACGTGAGAACCTGGTCGGGCAGTTCACCTTCGGCGACGGAAGCGGTCCCGTCATCGTACTGAACGGGCACATGGACACCATCGGCGTCAGCGATTTCGAGGGCGAACCCTTCACCGGCCGCATCGAGGGCGACCTTATCCATGGGCGGGGCTCCAGCGATTGCAAGAGCGGGTTGGTCGCCGGCCTCTTCGCCTTGAAGGCACTGCGCGCGCTGCAGATCCCGCTGCGCTGCCGGGTGCTGTTCGAATCGGTGGTGGACGAGGAGTGCAACGGCGGCGGGGCGGGGACGCTGGCCTGTTGCCTGGCGGGCGTCACCGGTCGCTACTGCCTGGCGCTCGATGGCTCCTTCGGGGAGCTGTATACCGGCTGCCAGGGGTGTGCTACGGTGGAGATCACTGTGCGCGGCCGCGCCGGGCACGGCTCGCTGGGCGGGGTGAGCGCGGTGGACAAGCTGCTGCTGGTGCATGGCGCGTTGGAGCGGCTGAAAGCGGAGCGCGCGCAGACCCACCCCGGTTACGCCGTCAACGTGGGAGCGCTGCGCGCCGGCCTGGCGCCGTGGGTCGTCCCCAACCTCGGCTGGCTGACCGCCAACATCAACTACGCGCGCGCAGAGATGACCGACGAACCCGGCAACCACGGAGCGGTGGTGCGCGAGCGCCTGGAAGCCCTGGTGGCGGAGATCAGCCGCGAAGATCCCTGGCTGCGCGACCACGCCCCGGAGATCATGTGGGTGAAGGACCTGCCTCCCTTTACCAGTGATGACGCCGGCCACCCCGCCGACGCCGCCATCCTGACGGCCGCCGCAGAAGAGGCGTTAACGAAGGTCACCGGCGTTCCACCCGGGCGCGCCGACCTCCCCGCCTGGGCCGACGCCGCCCACCTGGCCCGCGCCGGCCGCATGCCCGTCGCCGGCATGGGCGCCGGCGAACCCGGCGCCGCCCACACCGCGACGGAATACGACCGTCTCTCCAACGTCCGCCGCACCGCCGCCGCCGTCGCGCTGACTTTGGTGCGGCTGGACGCGCAATAGGACGGTTATTTCACGCCAAGCAGTTCGATATCAAAGATCAGCGTGGACTTGGGGGGAATCGGGCCGATGCCGCGGTCGCCGTAGGCAAGCTCCGAGGGGATGGTGAGTTTGCGCTTGCCGCCGACTTTCATGCCGACCACGCCCTTATCCCAGCCGGAGATGACTTCGCCGGCGCCAAGCTTGAAGGAGAACGGTTCGTTGCGATCCACCGACGAATCGAACTTCGTGCCGTCGGTGAGCCGTCCGGTGTAGTGCACGGTGACCGTGTCGCCGAGCTTCGCGGTGGCGCCGGTGCCGATTTTGGTATCCTCGATCACCAGGCCCTTGGTCTTCGTGTTGTCCATCGTCGCCGTCGCCGGCGGCGGCGCCTGATCGGCGGCCGTGGTGGCGGCCGTGGTGGCGGCCGTGGTGGCGGCCTTCTTATCACAACCGGCAAAGAGTAGCGCCAGTGCGATGATGCCAATGGTCAAAAAATAGGTGCGTGTAATGGTCTGCTCCTTTCTTCTGGGGGCGGCTGTGCCGTCAGTCTACCGGCATCCGCATGCGTAAGTCATTTCCGTCATCTCTATTCGTTATCGCTTATCGTCCCCCTCCCGCGCTGCCGTTAATCGCCCGGGATCCATATTACCACGCTCGTGCATACTGGCGCTGCAGGCGGGCCACCGTGGGGCTGTCTGCGGCGAAGGGGATGGGCGGCGCGGCGGGGGTGGGCAGGCGCAGCGACTGCGCGAAGGGAGTCTGCGCGACTTTCAGGTTATAGGCGAGAACCATCAGCGCTTCCAGGTTCACCGTGTCCACCATGTTGTAAGCGAGAAGAGTGTCCAGCGCCGCGCGGTTCTGCTTCCGCACGTAATCGTGCCAGAGGAGCACGGCGAAGTAGCCGTCGACCTCCGCCAGCTCGCCGCGGTCAAAGCCCAGCGCGCGCTCGATGGATTTCAAGCCGCCGCGGTAACCCAGGCCGGCCAGCACGTAGCGCAGATCGATGTGCGGCGTGGCCAGCCGCATGCCGAAGGACGCTTCGATGAAAGGCACATCGAAGGTCTTGCCGTTGAACGTCACCAGCAGGTCGTAATCGCGGATGTCCTGTTTGAACTGCGGCAGATTGTCGCCGTGCACGTAATGCCGGATCGTCCGCCCGTCGTAGAGGGCGATGGTGGTGATGTGATCGCCGGGCGCTCCCAGGCCGGTGGTTTCGATGTCGAAATACGCCACCCGGTCGCGGAAGTGCGGAAAGAGGCGCCAGTGCTGATTGGAAGGCAGCCGCTCCGCAAAGAACCCCACATCACGCGTCCGCAGCCGCTCCCGCGATTCGTCGACATGCCGCGCAATCAGCTCCGCCCGCCGCGCCGGCAGCGCCGGGTGTCCGGCATCCTGCCAGCCGCTGATCCCCTCCGCCCACAAGCCTGCTTCCGTTTTCGGCCCGATGCCGGGGATATGGCAAAAAGTCTGTTCCAACATGTTGAACCCGCCTCGCCTTCGCGCACATCTGCTGTTGCCATTATACGAGAGATTTGGGGGTGGCGAGAAGGGATGAGGGGAAATTAGAGAGTTGTTTCGCTGCTAACAAACACCTGTTTCGCGTGAAACACTTATCATGGTTATAAGATGAGAATATTCCCAAATAACTTTGATTTGAGCGTGAGAGTCGAAAAAAAACATCGATTTGATAGGTAACATTTTCTCCCCCCGATGAGGCTGCTGCCGGCTGGTGAAGCCTTCCGGCAGTCGAAAGCCCTCCGGGTGGGAGGGGGGACGCAAGTTGTGAGATGGTAATACTACCATATGTATATTGAGGGATATCAGCGATTGATGATGAAGTCAAGATAGGAGATAGGTACGGTACGGCCTCGATGGCCATGACATAGGTATGCTGTTTTCGATACCCATTATTCGCTAGCTTTAAACATCGAGTTGTCGGAGAGGGGAGACAAGGGTGTTGTCCCCGTGCTTTCGGGGAGTTAATCCCAGAGGAAGCGGGGGTCGTAGTCCACGTCGTATTCGTGCAGCAGGCGCAGGTATTCGTCCTGGTAGGTCACCGTACGGTGATGGGCAAGCTGGTCCTTGATGTAGTCGATGACCGTGTCCCGCTCAGAGCGACCGATGGAGAAGGCGCCGTAGCCGGTTTGCCAGGCAAAGTCGGGCAGCAGGCCTTCTTCCGTAATCCAGCGCGACGAATTGGCCTTCACCGTCCGCATGGCGTCGGAAATCGCCAGCCGGGCGGGGAGGGACGCCAGCACATGGGCGTGGTCCGGCCGGCCGTCGATGATGATCGTCTTCCCGCCGATCTCCTGAATGATGCCGTTCATATAGGCGAAGACGCGGCCGCGGATACGGTCGTCCAGCAATGGGAGGCGGTATTTCGTGCTGAAGATGAGGTGGGTCAGCAAGCAGGTGTGGGTGTGCGCCATCGGTAGCCTCCAATCGTCATCACAGGTTGATATAGGTAATAATAATTTTCCACCGAGCTGCAGCAGCGACACATTGATAGCCCATGATATGAATCATGGGGGAGCTGTTTACGTCCATGGGAACAGGTCCATAACCATGGGAACAGGTTCACGGCCATGGGAACCCGTTCATGTCCATGGGAACAGGTGCACGTCCATGGGAACAGGTCCACGTGCATGGGAACAGGTCCACGTCCATGGGAACAGGTTCATGTCCATGGGAACCCCCGAATCCCCATGATTCACATCATGGGCTATCAATGTGTCGCTGCTGCCGCAGCTCTACGGGTGAGCAAGCGCATGTTCTATTATAGGAGCTGTCGGTTCGCTAGTCAAGTTGATTTGGATCATGTCCCATGATCCCTTTCGGGTATAATAGAGTTGTTTCCATGATTGCAGGACGCGATTTTGATGGAGAACCCATGTCCCGAAAAAAGAGATTTGCTCGGTATACAGCCTGGCCGCCATCGCCTGAAATATGGTGCTGCTGCCCCCGCGTGAGCGTCTGCGGATACTGAAGAGTCAGAGTAAGAGTAAGAGTTAGATTTGGAGATCAGTCGGCGTTTTGCGGCCAGTATTCGATCAGCCAGCGGCGCATGGCGGGGGTGAGTTCCTGGCCTTTCGGTTTGTCGAATTGGACGGTGTAGTGGTGCTGGGCGGCGAGGGCGAGGATGGTGGCGCGGGTGTCTTGCTCGATGGTGTCGGCGACGGCGTTGCGCTGGGCGGCGAGTTTGACCACGGTGTCGTCGATGGCGTTGACGGCGGCGAGGCGGCGTTGATAGGACTGGAAGTCGGCGGTGTTGACGGCGAGGCGCATGCGGGCGGTTTGGGTGGTGACGGGGTGGGCGGGGAGCGCGGGGAAGTCGAGGGTGGGCGGGGGCGCGGCAGTAGGGCCGGCGTTTTCGGCGGTGAGCTGGGCGGCGCGCTCGGCGATTTGCAGGTCGATGGCGCGTTCCTCCTGCGCCTTCCATGAGGCCAGGCGGGACTGCATCGCCTTCGCCTGCATTCCCTGGAAGGCGGCCAACTCGGCCTTCAGCTCCTCGCCGATCTTCGCCTGGGCGGTGGCCAGCTCGCGGCTGTCCTCCGCAATCTGGCGGGTGATGTCATCCACGGCGGCCTGCTGTTCGCCGGCGTAGTCCGCCAGCGAGCGGGCGCGGTTCTCATAGTACTTCGCGTTCTCCTCCGCCTTCTCGATCTCCTTGCGGTGACGCAGGCTGTCGTTGACGTAGCTGCGGGCCACGGCGTCGGCGCGCTCGCGGGCGGTGACGGATTGGGCCTGTGCGGCGTCGGCGTCATTGCGGGCGCGGGCGGCCGCCTCGGTGGCCATCTGCAGGCGGATCTTCGCGGGGGGGATGCGCAGGCTGTAGGTCTTTGCCGTCTCCTCGCGCCGGTCATCCGCGCGGCGGCGCAGATCGCGCTCCTTCGCCGTGAAGGCGGCGTCGCGCTCCTCCGCCAGCTCCTGCCGCAAGCGTTCGTAGCGGCGGGACATCGCCTCCGTCAGCCGGGCGCGCATCTCCGCCAGCCGGGGTTCGGCGGAGACCACGGGGCGGGGTGGGGCGGCCACCGGCTGCGCGGCGGGCAGCGGGTCGACGGCGGGCAGATCGAGCGCGATATATTCCGGCGGCAACGGGGCGGTGGGGTGCTCGAGCAATTGCCGGCGCTGCACGGAGAGCGCAGCCAGGCGGCTGTCAATATCGGCGAGCATGGCCTGGTTCGGGTGCAGCGGCAGCAGCGCCGGCAGCCGCACCCAGCCCGGCGCGGGCGGGGCCGGTTTCTCGCGGCAGCCGGCGAGCCAGACGGCCGCGAGCGCCAGGAGGAGGAGCAATACGCCCCGCATCCCGGCGCCGGCGAATCGACGATGCTGTTGTGGAGACTTCGGCAAGGCGTTCTCCGTGAGCGGCGAGTGCTGAGTGGCGAGTGGCGAGTGAATATGGTTCGCGGTAGGTGATCCGATCTTCGGAAAACCTTACGGGGACACCATCACTCGCCACTCATCTCTCGACACTCACCACTCCGTATTACTTCGCCTTGGGGGCGGCCAGGCTTTCCGGCTTGAAGTTGTCGTTCAGGTTTTTGAGCACGGCATCGGTGATGTCGGTGCCGCCCCAGAGCACGAGCTGTTGGGTTTCATCCTGCTGGGCGGCGATGGTCTTGCTGAGCACGATGGACAGCTTGTTGTCCGTGGCGACCTTGGCGATGGCGGCCTGGGTCTGATCCTTCAGCACCTGGATGAGGCGCGCGCCTTCGTCGTTGAGCTCTTTGCGCAGCTTGTCGCGATACTCGGCGAGGCTGGCGATGACGACCTCGTGATTCTTCTCCATCTCGTCCAGGCGCGCTTTATCCTCGGGAGAGAGCTTCGTCTTGCCCTTGTCCAGCAGCGCGGTCTTCTGGGTGTCCATGTCGCGCGTATACTGGGTCGCGTTATCGAGCTGATCCAACTGGGTGCGCTCTTCCTCGGTGAGGCCGGCCTTGACTTTAGTGATCAGCGCATCATATTCCGCGGTGGCCGTTTTGCCCTTGGCGACGAGCTCGTCGTAACGCTTCTGGTCGGTCTTCACCTTCTGCTGCACGAAGATCTGCAGTTCCTTAAACTCGTCCGGTACCAAGTATTGCCCGGCAACCAGATCATCAAAGGTGCCGACGCGCGCTTCCTGGAAGTCATTCCACAGGGTCTGCGCCGCCTCGAAGCCTTTAAATTCCTTATCGAGTCTTCCGGAGTCGCAGACGCCAATCGGTGATGCGGACGCAGCCGCCGGCTTGGCTGTTGCGGCCGAGGCCATCAGCGCCAGGCCTGCCAGCAGCGCGGCCATGATCCCGAAACGTAACAGGTGTTTCATAAGTTCTCCTTCGCAAAACTGATCTCCGCGGGATGCGCGGTAATACGGTAAAACGTGCTCCATGAGGGGTTTCGTGTAGTGTTCCCCCATGGTGGGAAGCCAAACAAGGCTTTACTGGAGCGCGGGCGTCCCGCCTGCACGTATTTTTTACGTGCAGGCGGATCCCCGGCGGAGTACCGCCTATGGCCTGCGCTCCGGCAGTCTAGAACGTGGAGCCGATGCCGAAATGGAATTCGCGGCCGCCTTCGCCGTTGAGGGCGTAGTCAAGGCGGAGCGGGCCGATGGGGGTTTGCACGCGCACGCCGAGGCCGTAGCCGGTGTGCAGCTTGAAGCTGGAATCCCCAAAGCCTTCGGCAAAGCGTCCGCCCCAGGCATCCCCGAGGTCGACAAAGGACACGGCCTGCAGCGACTCGTTGATGGGGATGCGCAGCTCGTTATTGAGCAGCACCTGGTTCATGCCGGGGAAGCGGTCTTCCTTATACCCGCGCAGCGAGTCGGCGCCGCCCGAGAGGAACTGATCCAGGTAGGGCGGGTTGCCGGTGATGGTGCCTACCGACAGGCGGGTGGCGATGATCCACGGCGACTTCTTACGGGCATCCGCGCCGGGAGTGGGCTTGTTCTTGATGATCCAGTAGCGGCGGTGCTCGGCGGTGAACTTATTGAAGTCGGCGCCGCCCAGTCCGGCCACTTCGCCGGCGAAGGTCGTGTAGTGCCCGCCGGTGGGATTGAGGAAGTTGTCGCGGGTGTCGCGCACCATGGAGAGCGCCAGGCTGCGCACATCGGACGGCTCAAGCAGCCCTTCCAGGCCGGGGGGCAGCGGATTATCCGCTTCCTCGGAGGCGCGAACGCGGTCGGCGCGCAGGGTGATGAACCCGCGGGTGTTGCGGTCTTTGCTCAGCGGCCGGCCGATGGTGACGTTGCCGCCGGTGCGTTCCTCATCATAAAGGTGGGTGGTATCTTCGCTGACCGCCTGGCGCAGGATGGTGCGGTTATACACATTGGCGGTGAAGCTGGTGCGTTTCGTGCCGATCCACGGATTGGTGTAACCGAGCTCGTAGCTGTCATCGGCGCCGAACTGCACGCGCATGTTCAGCTTCTGACCGCTGCCCCAGAAGTTGGTATCGGCTACGTCCAGGAAGCCGATCAGCCCCTTGATGTTGCTGTGGCCCACGCCCACGGAGGCCAGCCCGGTGCGGCGCTCGACCACCTGGATGTTGAGGAGCAGCGTGCCCGGCTCGGTGCCCGGCATCGGGAGCGCCTTGACTTCCTGGAAGATGCCCAGGCGGTCCAGCGAGCGCAGCGATTCGCGGATGTCGTTCTCGTTGTAGACATCGCCGACCTTGAACAGCAATTCGCGGCGGATCACGTAATCCTTCGTGCGCAAGGCCTTGTTGTTGGTCTCGATGCGGATCTCGCCGATCTTCGGCTCGAAGAGCTGGAACTGCAGCTCCTTCTCCGGCGTCACGTTCAGATTGACGATCTGCACCAGCGTGTAGCCCTTTTCCGCGTAGGCCTGGCGAATGCGCTGGGCGTCGGCGGCGACCATCTCCTGGTTCAGCACCTGGTTCGGCTGGGTTTTCAGCACAGCCAGCAGTTTTTCGTTGGGCAGCACGGAGTTGCCGGCGAAGGAGATCTTCTTCACCACCGGGTTTTCCACCACGGTGAAGATCACGCGCAGGCCGTCATCCATTGCTTCCGTGCGGTAAAAGGCGTTATAGAACCAGCCGGTGTGGAGGATCTCTTCCTTATCGGCTTCGGCGTTTTTCTCGTCATAGGGCTGGCCGACCTGCGTGGTGAGCAGTTTTGCCACCTGGTCCTGCACCTCTTTCGAGACGGACTGATAGCCCTGCACCTCGACGGCGCGGACGGTTTTTGGCGCCGGAGCCGGCGTCTGCGTCAGGCCCGCCAGCGGCGAACCGATAATGCATGTGGTCAACATCACGATAATTGCGGTGAACCGTTTCATGCATGCCTCCTTTACTATCATTGGTGCCGTTTCTGTAACAGCAAATCGATTTGACCTTATTAGTATGACCGTTTCCTGAATGGTTTGTTGCTCACATCCGGATGCTCATCTCAGGATTGCGATACATCAGTTGCGGTTTCTGCCGGTTGGGGGCGAAGATGGGGACCCAACACCCGTCGAAGGTGGCCACGCGCGCGGAAGATGCGGCTCTTCACGGCCTCGACCGTGCAGTTTGTCACTTCGGCCACTTCCTGGTAAGACAGTCCCTGCACATCCCGCAGGAGAATCACGACGCGCAGATCCTGCGACAAGCCCATGATCGCCTGTTGTATCATTCCCTGCAGCTCCTGGCTTTCCAGTGACACCTCGGGCGAGTGCGTCAAATCCTCGATATCCCGCTCCATTTCCTCCCCGTCGGAGATTATTGGAGCATCCAGCGACACCACTTCGATGCGCGCTTCCCGGTCGCGCTTGCGGAAATGGTTTTTACACAGATTGACGGCAATCCGATACAGCCAGGTATAGGCCTGGGCCTCTCCGCGGAAACGGTCATACGCGCGCAGGGCGTGCAAGAACGTTTGCGAAGTCAGATCGGTCGCGTCCTCATAATCTCCCACCATGCGGTAGATCAGGTTAAAGATCCCCTTCTCGTAGCGCGTGAACAGAACTTCGAAAGGGGGAAGGGCCGTCGCCAAAGATTCTTTGTTTGGATGCTGTTGGGAGTCGGCCATACACTCGTCCTGCCCTCTCCTGCCCACGGCATCCAGGCCTTGCTATCTTTCACCGCATGGCAGCGGATCTCTCGGAGGGGTAGCAATTTTATGAGAGTGTACCAGTTTTTAGATCGGATTACAAGGTAACTCCCCCTGCCGATTCCGCTTGGCAACCCCCTGTTTTGCAGGTTTAGACACGGGCCGGCCGGAAAAGTTCACACCTCTGCTCAGCATCTTTGCCATGAAGGTTTCCCGCCCTCAGAGCAAGGTGCCGATATATGAACAATGCCCGAATCCTTAACAGATTATACGTGGTGACGGGAGGAAAAGTTGCGGGAAGTCCGGGGGACCGGCACAAGAGACAAGGCGAGATGCGTGACAGTCCCCGTAGCCCAGGCCGATATGGTACAATAACAACCGGCAGGTTACCGATGAATAAATCACTGCTTACGTTACTGCTCACATTACTTCTTATCATCATAACCGCAGTTGCTTTCGCGGTTTTTGTGGCAGGCTTATATTTCCCGAAAGAGCCCGGGAGTCTTGTCCTCGGAAATTACCGCTTTCTGCTGCTAATCGCACTACTGGTCGTGCTCTCCGCGAAAGCCATTCGGACAAGGCTCGGCCGTCAACAACCGGAAGAGGATACGGCAGCACCGCAGCCGGCAGCGCAGGAGCGCATGCCGCGCATCATCGCCTTCCTCGCCCATCCGTGGACGCTGACCGTGCTGCTGGCGGGAGTGCTGGCGTCCGCCGCCTTTGCCACGCAGAACCGCGCCATGTATAACGACGAGGCAATCTGGAGTTACGTCGCCCGCGCGTGGCTGCATTACGGTTTGCCGCCGTATGCCGGCACGGTGGAAAACAAAACCCCTGGCATCTTCTACCTGTTTGCGCTGAGCCAATTGCTGACCGGCCTCAATTTCTGGTTTCCGCGGCTGTTGGGCATTCTCGCCGGCGCGTTGACGGGGTACGGCCTGTTCGCCATCGGCAAGCGGCTGTGGGGACGGGGGGCCGGCCTGCTGGCCATGCTGCTGTACGGGCTGACCACCGCTAGCTCGGCCAGGCTGGACGCTCCCTTCACCGCGCAGACGGAAACCTTCATGCTGGCCTTTTCCGTGCTGGCGGTCTACCTGCTGGTCACCACGCGGCAGGCGCAGACGCTGCGCCAACACCTCCCCGCTATCTTTCTCGCCGGGTGCAGCCTGGGGGCGGCCATCGCCTTCAAGCAGACGGCGGTCATCACCGCGATCGGATTGCTCTTCCTGTACCTGTCGTTGAAGCCGCCGCTGGCGCGGACCTTTCCCACCGTGACCAGGGATTGCCTGCTGTTTGTCGGAGGAGCTGTCGTTGCCACCTGCATCAGCTTGATTCCGCTGCTGCTGAGCGGCGTTTCCGTGGGCGATTACCTGCACGGCGCCTGGCTGCTGCTGGCCGGGTCCGGCAGCTCCGTCTCCGACCTGACGGTGCGGATGAACCGGTTGATGTATACCTTTGAGACGGTCGATTTACAGCTCTATCTGCCGCTGTTGCTGGTGTTGGTGGTCATGTATAAGCGGTTTCCGGCGACCGTGCCGTTGGCCGGCTTGTTGGCCTGGTATGCCTTCGAGCTGTTCGCGGTGAATTCCTCGGGGACCTACTGGGGGCATCAACTCCGGCAGGCGCTGCCCCCACTGGCGCTGTTGTGCGGGATGGCGGTGTGGGCGCTGATGCAGGCAAATCTCACCTGGGAGCCTATGCGTCGCTGGCCGCATTACGCGCTGGTTGGGTTGTCGATTGCACTGATCTGGACTCCGTCGCTGGGGTGGTGGCCGCTGAGCGCGCAATCTCGCGCGGCGAAGAAGACGTATAGCTGGGTGCGCGAGCACACGGCCGATCAGGATTACGTGTATACGGTGGGCGTGTTGAGCGCCAACCAGATCCTCGCATATACGGAGCGGCGCGCCTCCAGCCGGTATTTCAACCAGTATTTCATCAAAACGCCGGGTGTCGAGGCGGAGATGCGGCGAGAACTGGCGGAGAAACCGCCGGCTTATTACGTCGTCGAGATGAACCGCAGCCTGTCACTGCTGGATCATCTGAAAGTGCCGGCGTGGATGGATCGGCAGATTGCCGATTCATACCACCTGGAGCGCCGCTACACCTATCAATACCGGACCCTGCTGGACGAGAATCAGACCGGCGGCTTCCTTATTTACCGGCGGAACGCACCTTCTGCAGGTAGATTGCACCCAGCGGATAACTCGATGGAGTGAGCTGCAACCCGCCCGGCCGATAATACGGCGAGGTTGCATCGTAGAGCAGGAACTGCGCGTCCGAGGGCAGCGGCTTGCGCGGTCCGTCAAACGGGCGCAGCGAAATAAGCCGCCGGGTGAATTTCTCGCCGAAGAACAGGTATTCCGGCGGAGTGCGCTGGAGATCGATGGCGACGGTGGCGTCCTGCGGCACTACCACCTCGAACATGAACAGGTTCAGCCCGGGGGCTTCGCGCACCAGCAACTGCGTTTGCGTGAGCGAGAAGGCGGAGGGCACCTGCTTCCCGGCGGCATCCTGGTACGGCACCAACGCGCTGCCGGTGCGGAAGGACGCGGCGATCAGCGCATTGACGCACCCCAGCACCACGACGATCCCCAGGTACACCCGCCCGAGCCTCGAATGCGGCATGGCGAAGAACGCCGCGAGGGGCGGCAAGGCGAAAAGCGCGCCGGTGGTGAAGAAGCGCCCGTGGAACGGGTCATACGGGATGATGAAGCAGAGGACCAGGTAATACACCAGCGTGGCGGCGGCGAAGATTCTGATTCCGCCCGGATACCGCTTCCTCACCAGCGCCAGCCACACGGCCGGCCATACCAGCAGGAACCCCAGCAGGCCCCAGGAAGAGAAGGTCTCATCCGCGCGGATATGCTTCCGGTAAGAGAAGGGGAATTGCGGGCGGGCGCCCTGCAGCGATTCCAGATTGATATGCAGGCCGGTGAAGATGGCGCGCGGGATGGCGGTCAGTGCCGTCTGCGCGCGCTCGGCGCCCGGCAGCGGATGCCAGCCGTCCAGCACCAGGAAATCCACCCCGTAGCGCAGCACATTCAGCACGCCATCCGCGGTTATGGTACCGAGGGATTTGTGCTCCTGCGTGTATTGTCCTCGCGCTGCCGGCGGGCCAAAGGGATCGTGGAAGCGCCGGAGATTATCACCATACCCGGAAGGCAGCGTGATGACCGCCAGGGCGATGATCAGCGCCGCCAATGCCGTGGCGAGGTGCTTGCCGCCGATCGCCGGCCGGGTGAACAGCGCGTACCCGGCGATGAGGGCAAGGGGCGGCAGCGTGACGAGGAAGGTGGCCTTCACTCCGACTGCCAGCGCGAAGGCGATCATGGCCAGCGCCAGGTATTTCGGACTGCGCCACTCCCGGTACGCCAGCACGAAATACAGCGCGGCGCCGATGAAGGTGGTAAGGATGAGGTCGTTCTGCGCGGTGGAGGCCTCGGTCAGGCAGATGATGAGCAGGCCGAAGATGCCTCCGGCAAAGGCGGCGGCCTGCCGGCGCTGGCCAAGCTGGCGGCAGATGCCGTAGACCGCGAGCATGCCGATCAGGTAGGCGATGAATTGCACAAGCTGCGTCAGGCAAGTGAAGCCGGAGGTGAGATACGCATACAGGTGCAGCACAGTGGCGACCTTCGGGTAGACCACCTGCGCCCAGTATCCGGCGTCGAAGTAGTTCAGGTTGCCCTGCTGCAGGTAGTGGACCATGCGCGCCAAGTGGTACTGGTGGGCGTCCGGGGTCGCGGGCTCCAGTGTGGCCACCTCGATGAAATTAATGGCCGCCACGATCCCCACCGTTATCGCCAGCACGATCAGCAGCCGAACCGTGAAGCTCTTTTTATCCACGGCGGCGATGCGTTGCTCGATGTCGACCGGCTTTTCCGGCTTCTTCAGGCACAGTTCGCGCAGCGTCTTGCTAGATGCCAGCGGCAAGGCGGTCAACGCCAGCGTCGCCACGCCAATCAGCGCCCACCACATCAGGTTGCTGAGCTGGTTCATCGCGGAGAGCAGATAGCCCTGCAGGACGATGACGGCGGCCAGCAGCACCACGAACGCCAGCACGAACGCCGCCCGCGCATGCACCCGCAGCATCCGCGCCAGCAGCAGGGCGGACGCGCAGACCGAGAGCACAGAGATGAAGCCGAAGATAATGTCCATATGCTAGTTCCGGGGACTGACCTCGCAATTACGCCTGTTACCAAGTCTCCACCCGTTAGAGGGTCAGTCCCCACATATAGGAAAGCTTGCCTGTTCGTGAGGACAGACCCTCAGACGGGTTTTGTCCTCTTCCGACCGGCGCTAGATTCGAGGTCTGTCCCCGGGCGTCACTTTGACTCGTGATACGCCTCTTCCGCGTTCACCGCCCACAGGTTGTCCTTCTCCTTCACGCCGGCCATGATATTTTCCACGGCGGACATCGCGGTGAGCATGGAGTGGTCCATGTTGTTGTAACGGTGCATGCCGTTGCGGCCGATGAGGAACAGGTTCTCGAAGCCGTCGGTGAACTCGCGGACGCGGTCGAAGTCTTTGTAGGTGCCGAAATAGGCGGGGTAGGCCTTCTTGACGCGGATGACGGTGGTGTCCAGCACGTCCTCCGGATCGGCCACGCCGATGGCGGCCAGCTCCTGCAGCGCCAGGCGGGTGAACTCTTCGTCTCCGGTGCGCCACATCTCGTCGCCTTCGGTGCAGAAATATTCCATGCCGATCCACACGGTATCCGGGTCGGCGACCATGTAGGGGCTCCAGTTGTTGAAGATCTGCAGGCGGCCCACCTTCACGTCCGGCTCCTGGATGTAGATCCAGTTGTCGGGCACGATGTTGTTCACCGTTTTGCGGTCGGTCAGGTTCTTCAGCTTCAGCCGCTTGAGGAGCACGCCGACGGTGATGAAGTCGCGGTACTGCAGGCCCTGCGCCACCTCGCGCACCGGCTGCGGCGCGGTGTCCTGCATCGCCTCGACCAGGTCGCGCACCGGCATGGTGGAGAGGACGTAATCCGCGCGGACCGTCTCCAACTGGCCTTTGGCATTTTCAATTGCGACGCCGGCGATGCGGTGGTTCTCCGTGATCAGGCCGACGGCGCGGGTGTGCATGCGGATATCCGCGCCACCCTCGTAGACCTGGCGGGCGACGGTTTCCCAGAGCTGTCCGGGGCCGTATTTGGGGTAGAGGAAGGACTCGATGAGACTGGTTTCGGTGCCTTTTTGATCGATCCCCTGCTTCTTCGGCGCCATGCCCTTCAGCGCATGCAGGATGGCCTTGGAGAGGGAGAGGCCTTTCACGCGCTGCGCGCCCCAATCCGCCGGGATCTCGCGGCATGAGACGCCCCAGACCTTTTCCGTGTAGTCCTTGAAGAAGGTGCGGTAGAGCTCCCAGCCGAAGCGGTTGACGAAGAAATGTTCCAGCGTCGTTTCGTTGCGGATGGGGAGCAGGCGGGAGGCGAAGTAGCCGGCGCCGATCTTCGCCATGCGCGCCATGCCCAGGTTGCCGATGGTGGTTTTGCTCAACGACACCGGGTAGTCGAAGAACTTGCGCAGGAAGAGGATGCGTGACAGGCGGCTGCGCACCAGCATCACTTCGTCCGTGATCTCCGGGTCAGGCGCCGGGCGCGTCTCCAACTCACCGCGGAGCGGGCGACAGGAGACGGTGGTCGCCAATTCAATTTCACGCTCCAGCAAACGATCGTCGCTGGAGGGGGCGCCCTGCAGCGGGAAGACGTTCAGCCACCAGTCCATCACGCGGTCGGATTTGGAAAAAAAGCGGTGCCCGCCGATGTCCATGCGGTTGCCTTGGTAGCGGGCGGTGCGGGAAATGCCGCCGATCTCCCCGGAGGCCTCCAGGACGATCGGGTGAATGTCGGTTTTATCGAGCAGCTCGTAGGCCGCGGTTAAGCCCGCCGGCCCGGCGCCGATGATGAGTGCCGTTTGCTTCATGGTTGTGTCTCGTGCTGCGAAAAGGCTGTGTTAGCTACTGTTGGAAACCACGGATTGCACAGATTATACAGAATATTTCGCTTCGCGGTATCTCCATTAGTGCGCGGTGTGTTCCTGACGGAAGATCAGCAGTTTGCGGCTGATGAAGTTCCAGCAGAAGGCCAGGCCCAGCGCCGCGCATTTCGCCGCCAGGTAATGAAAATGGCACTGGTCAAACAGCAGCCAGATCACGCCCCAGGTAATCACCAGGCCGCCCAGTGAGAGCGCGGTGAACACCAGAAAGCTGACCGTGGCATTGCCCGGCATGACGGAGAACACCCACAGGCTGCATAGCACATATTGTACCACACCGCCCACCAGATAACTCAACGTCGCCGCCACCAGCGGATGCCAGCCGGCCAACTGGACCAGCAGGAAATACCCCAGCATATCGAGGGCGGCGGCAATGACCGACACCACCAGCGCGCGCGGCACCTGCAACGCCAGCGAGCGCGTGGGCGAGAAGCACACGGTGAAGACCTGGCGAGATGTGAGCTGACCTGGCTGTGACATAGACGGTTATGCACCTGTAAATGGGATTGATTGGTGTTATTATTCCATGAAATCAGAAATAATGGGAGCGCGGACCTCTGAGTCCGCGTGTGACGACTCGCGCGGACTCAGAGGTCCGCGCTCCCATTATTTCACAAAGAATTGTAACCCGTTGCGATTTTCCAGTGCGAGGATGGCGTTCCAGGCGCGGATGGGTTCCAGCTCCGACGGCGGGAGGGTGACGCGGTGGGCGGCCATGTCGCAGGTGTAGGTCAGGGTCTGGCCGTCGACCACGGCGCTGTCCTCAAATCGGCCCAACGGCCCGTCGTATTTAACGGGTTTGGGTGGCGAAATGTCTTTAACGCCGTCGGGCAGCGTGATGACGGCTTCCAGGTGGATGCTGGCGGCCATGCGCGCCTGGTAGGGCAGCAGCCGCTCGCGCACGATGCGGAAGGCGTTGGGCTGGTAAGTGAAGATCGGCAGCGTGCCGGAGCGGTTCTGCCCGGCGTCCTGCAGGTAGGCGGGCGAGGTGAAGTCCACCGTGATAACCAGCGGCAGCGCGGGATTCTGCAGGCTGTCCACCTTCAAGTCGTTGATGACCACCTCCGAGCCCAGCCGCGGGGCCAGCGTGCCTTCCAGCGCTTCGCGGTACCGCGCGGGGGGCACCGGCAGCAACATGCCGCGCTGCAGCATGGCCATTTGGCCAAGGAAAGCGATGGTGGCCTTGCCGGTGGCGCTGCCGTCGGGATTGACCGTCACCTTCACGCGGATATCGGTGCGGTTGCGCTCGGCGGAGACGGCAGGCAGCGTCACCAGCTCGCCGTCGCCGCGCAGAATCAACCCCTCAGCGCCGTCCACGTTCGGCGGCAGCTCGTTCCACGGCACGCCGGCGAGGGTGGGGTCGAGGAAATGGTCGCCGTCCGCGAGACGGGCGCAGAGGATGACATGGTTGAACTCGCCGGGGCTGTAGAGCTGCCGGTCCAGCGCGCCGCTGTCGGCCGTGCGCACCAGCACGTAGGAAGTTTCGACGCCGACCGCGCTCAACAGCGCCTTCAGCAGCGTGGCTTTGTCCTTGCAATCGCCGTAATTGCGCTTCATCACCTCGGCGGCGGAGTGGGGGACGTCGCTCAGCGTGCCCATCTCCAGCGCGACGTACGGCATCTCGCTGACCACATGATGCAGGGAGGCGATTTTCTTTTCCGGGGTGTCGCAGCCGAAAACGAGCCGGGCGGCCGCGGAACGCAACTCGGGAGTCACCGCATCCTTGCCCGCCGAAATGCCCCGGTACCAGTCGGCGACGGGCTTCCAGCTTTGCAGGGAGCAGATACGCACGGAGGGGCTCAGGTCGGGGAAGGGCGGGAGCTGCTGCTCATTCAGGCGCAGGGCGGGCACATTTTGCACGATCCAGCGATATACCCGCTGCTCGCCTTCCGTCGTTTCCGTCACTTTCGGCGCCGGGTTCGCGGTAAAGCGGAAAGTGAGCGGCATGACGGCGGGCGCGCGCACCGTGTAATAGGCCTCGCGGACCGGGTACGGCTGCTGCAGGTGCAGGCGCGTGCTGAACTCGCCGGGCAGGCGCGGGGTGGGGCGCTCGATGACGGTGTCCACGTCCAGCACCGCGCCGGGCATCGCCGCCGGCAGCGGGAAGCGCCGCACCACCAGCGAGTCGTACCACGCCATGCCGGGGTACAGGGCGCTCTCCGCCACCTGCGCCGGGTCCACCGGGTACTCCTGCTCCTGGATCAACGTGCGCGCCGTGAGTACCTTCAGCGTCTCGCAGGACTTGTCATAAGGGATTTCCCAGTTGGCCAGCGCCAGCGCCTGGGTATTTAACAGCTTCAACAGGTGATGCTCGCGGGTGACGGTGCCGCCGGTGGGCGAGATGGTGATCTCCATCTCGCGTCGCAGCCACACCGCGCTGTCCTGCGGATAATCCTTCGCCGTAGGTGCGTCCTGCAGCAGCACCTTCAGATCGACATCAGTCAGCGGCGCGGCAGGCGCCAGCAGCGGGAAAAGCAGGAGGAAGGTCAGTAATAATAGGCTGCAATATTTACTCAAGTTCCCTCGGTTATTTTCGACACGCATCAATCAAATTCGTCGTCGAATGCCCGTCCACCAGCGGGAAGAAGACCATCTCGATGTTGTTGCGCACGATGGCCGGATATTCGGGCAGCGTTTCGGGGTTGTAGTCGCCGCCTTTGACATAGGCGTGGGGGCGGACCAGGTCCAGCAGGTTTTCGGCGGTGATCTCGTCGAAGATGGTCACCGCGGAGACGCAAGCCAGTGCGGCGATCACCCGCGCGCGGTCATCCTGGTTGTTCAACGGGCGCTCCGGGCCTTTCAGGCTGCGGACCGATGCATCGCTGTTGACGCCGACAATGAGCACGTTGCCGCAGGAGCGCGCCGCCTCCAGCGAGGTGATGTGGCCGGCATGCAGCAGGTCGAAGCAGCCATTAGTCACCACCAGCCGCAACCCCTGCGCTCGCCAGATTTCGACCTGGCGGCTCAACATCTCGGCCGAAAATACTTTTCCTGACGTTCCGATAAAGGAATCCATGCGTGCGCTGCCCCTGAAAGAGATAATTTATCCTACCACAAAGCGGTGCATGGCGGAAGTGACATGCGAGCCACACGGCAATTCAGGTATAATGATGATCAATACGAGCGTATACCTTATGCGCCAGGGAGATACCATGCGCGTCTCGACCCAGGTTTTCGGGCTGATTGTCTTTTTGCTTCTCTGTTATGTCGCCGCCTTCATCGGAGCGCAGTTTACCACTCCCGCTGTGCAGTCCGAGTGGTATGCACAACTGTACCGGCCTTCCTGGTCACCTCCCAATTGGGTATTCGGGCCGGTGTGGACGCTGCTTTACACGTTGATGGCGATTGCCGCGTGGCTGGTCTGGCGAAAGCGCGGGGTGCGCGGCGTCTGGTTACCGCTGCTGTTGTTCTTTGTGCAACTGGCGCTGAACGTGCTCTGGTCGGTCATCTTCTTCGGCCTGCGCCTGCCTGACATTGCGGCGGGGGAGATCGTGCTGCTGTGGCTGGCGATCCTGGCGACAATCATCGCCTTCTGGCGCGTCACGCCGGTTGCCGGCTGGTTGATGGTGCCGTATTTGCTGTGGGTGACGTATGCGTCGACGTTGAATTTTGCGTTTGCGGCGGCAACCTAGCAAATGGGAGGGCGAGCGTCCCCGCGAGCCACGATCATGCGCCCGGTCTCGGATTCAGTGCTTTTCGAGAACCGGTTTCGAAAAGCGCTATATCCGGGACCGGGCGCATAATCGCGGCTCGCGGGGACGCTCGCCCTCCCATTTTCGTTATTGCGACAACGCCTTCGATAACCGCATGGAGCAGAACTTCGGGCCGCACATCGAGCAATACTCGGTGTCGCAGTTATGGCCCAGCGTCTCGCTGCGGAACTCGCGGGCGCGGTCGGGATCGAGGGCGTGGGCGAACTGGGCGTTCCAGTCGAAAGCATAGCGCGCGCGGGACATGGCGTCGTCGCGCTCGCGGGCGCC
>Ga0172369_10003005_pt1 | contig 22541 bp, 20 predicted proteins | sample LakKiv25m_FD_114539 | JGI IMG/M metagenome (GOLD analysis project Ga0172369, IMG submission 114539) | Freshwater microbial communities from Kabuno Bay, South-Kivu, Congo - kab_022012_11.25m | ecosystem: Environmental > Aquatic > Freshwater > Lake | place: Democratic Republic of the Congo...
AATGGAGTCGCGTTTGCCACTCAGGTCTTTTCGTCCCAAGGAACTTTCGCTCAGGCTTTCGTGGATCAGCTTGAGTGAAAAGGACCAGCCTACGCTACTAGTCGTGATCACTTAAGCTAACCGTAGCGGTGGGTGGCATTTCATCCTGTAAAGACCTCACAAGGCTTTACTCTTCATGAATAAATGCTTATGATACTTCTCATGTTTTGCGATGGGACGCCGCTATGATGAAGATGCTGGTGGTATCAGTCGTTGTTTTATTTCTGTCGGCTTGTGCCGGTGTGCCACAACGTAGTACGGAGGCAACCAGACCGCCGAGGATTGTGGAAGAAGACATAACCACCGAAGCGCCGACGTCAACTAATGTTCCTCAGCCGGGTGCTCCAGAAAGCGCTATTACGCCTCCGCCTACCCCTAACCCACAGGAGAACGTGTTGACTCCGGAAACTCCTGGCCAAAGGCCTCCTCGCCGTATAATCTGGCGGGATCGGCCAACGCCTGAAAGGAAGCAGCGCTAGCATTTCCCAATGGCCCCCTTTCTCGAATCAATTCTTCGCAGCGTAATTTCTTCTCTCATCCGAATCGACCCTGCTAACCGGTGATCAAAATAGTGTCAACAAGAATTGGGAGGGCAAGACTCGACAATGGAGCTACCAATGCATAATACACTACAACATCTTATAATCGCTGTAATTTCCTGAGGGATCTGCCTTGCTATGTTCGAATTATTAAAAAATTCGCAGTTTCTTCTCGTCTCTACTACTAATCTGTGCCTATTCCTTGTGGTTTCCACGTGGAGCTTTCTCCCGGTCTTCATAGTAGGTCTCGGCGGCAACAACTTTGACGTTGGACTGGTAATGGGTTCCATTGGGGTGACATCTCTAGGGGCGCTGCCCTTGCTGGCGCCGCTCATAGACAGGTTGGGGAGAAAGATCTTTATCTTGGCTGGTATCCTAATAATCGGCATCTCCAACGCCTTCTTTCTGCTGTTTCACGCTTACTCTCCAATCATGATCGCGGTCCGTTTGGTCCAAGGACTGGCCTTTGCCGCCTGTTTCAATGGATGTGCAACTTATGTGGCCGACATCGTGCCCCCGGAAAAAAGGGCTCAGGGGTTCGGACTTTTTGGCGTATCCGGTTCAACTGCAGTGGCAATAGGCCCTTACCTCGGGGAGAAGTTTCTGCTTAACTGGGGTTTCTCTGCATATTTCTCGCTGTTGGTGGCATTCGGCCTGCTAGGATTCTGTACGGCTGTTGCAGTACAAGATAAACCGATGAAAAGATCGAGGGAAGAGGTAAGGGGGTTTTTCCCAACAGCCGTTCGGGGCGGTCATCTGGCCATGATGAGTGTGGCCGCCGTTTGTGGTTCTGGTTTTGCAGCCATGAATACCTTTTTCCCTCTCCATGCCAAAAACCTCGGATACCAAGCAGGTGTCTTCTTCGTGTGCTACGGTATTAGCCTGGTGCTCGTGCGGGTTTTCTTTGGGGCTGTGGCAGACAACATGAGAAGAGAAAAGCTTATTTTTTATTGCATCATCGGGTTTGGGATCTTGCTGTTCGGTACATCCAATATAACGTCCCTTTCGCAAACTGTTTTACTGGGGGCTCTCTTCGGCTTGGTGCAGGGGCTCTCGTACCCGGCTATGATGGCGAGAATGGTCGATCGGTCCAACGAGGGCAATCGAGCAGTGGTGGTATCGCTCTTCACCGGTTCTTTTGGCGTAGGAATCAATGTGTCGGTACTGGGCTGGGGGTACGTTGCGAACGAAGAGGGGTTATCGGCCATGTTTCTCATTGGCGGGGCTCTCATGTTTGCAGCAGCTGCAGTATTCTTCTGGCGATTTATGGTAAGTAAGGCTAGGCGAGACCCCAGAAAAGCTTAAGAAATTGTGAAAATACTATCCGGGAGGTTTAGGGCCGATCCATTCCAAGTAATTCGAAGAGGTCCCTTGTCCCTATGGCTGTTGACAGAATTAAGGCCGTTCTCGAAAGTAATGACGGATGGGGTTACCTGTTGGTGCCTTGTCGTCTCAGTGAAGCCGCGGATCCGACAAGAATCTCGTTGGCCCGGAACAAATCCGGCATCGAAGGTCGCGACTGTTGGTGGACCGGCAAGCCGGCAAACTGTAGCAAGAAGGCAGCATGGTAGGAAAGCAAAAAGGCCGGACTCTGTCCGGCCTTTTTATTCGATCGGTTAACCGTATCTTTTTGTCAGTTTAGAATCCGCAGGGCGGGACAAACCGTTTTACTGCCGTGCAGGGGACTGCTGCGGTTACATACGCCGGGCCGTCTAGCTCCACATCGCAGCATCCGCCTCTCCTCTCGCCTCTGATTCCGAATAGAGGATTCAACGGAGCTGCCAGAACTCTAGCCGGCAGTCCGATGCCCAAATGGATCAATCCCGCAAACAGCGACGGTGTGCATGTTGGCGCAACGGGTCCTCTCAACACAAACTGTTGAGGGGATACTAGACAGGTCGATCCCCCTCCCCACGTGGTGTTGGGAATACCCGGTACTGGCCATTGACTTACAGTGTAACCCCAGGAAATCCCCGCTCCTACGACGAGTATTGCAAGGATCCCAAGAATTACAGCCGATTTCTTAACCATACCCTCGTCCTCCTTTCATCAAAAGCCTTCCAGTCTATATACCGGAAAAAATGGAGCTCTTTTAATCTCTTATACTTTATTTTATACTAAAACTTACGCGTCTGTCAATGCGATTCTCGCTTGACTGCGCGTACGCCCTTCTTACCAAAGCCCGCCGAAGAAATTGCCTGTCACCGGGAAGGTCAGGGAGTACATGATGCGTCCCATCGGCCCAGGGATTCCATTCCCGCAAGGACCCTCTGCCCCCGCGCCACGCGTACAGCCCGTCACGCCACCGCGACCTGCCATGATTGCATCAAAAGGCCCGCCAAAGATGTTTGCCATGGTCAGCAGGAACCCCGGACCGTCGCCTCTACACAGCAACCCTCTTCCGCAGCAAAACGCAGGGGGGCTGACTGGGGGGCACGGACCCTCGATGTTTACTTCCCAAGTGCTTACGATGGTTCTCTGGACACAATCCGGCACGTCAACCGGTAAATACAGCGGTTTGGCAGGGCACATATACTCCTTGCCAAAGCATTTGCTGCCAAATGCCATCGATGAATCGGCTGCCACGGAAAGTATTAGAGCAAATATCCCGAGAACAACCACAGTCCTCTTAACCATACCCTCATCCTCCTTTCATCAATCCTTTTCCAAGGAAGCTTACATTCCAGTATTGGATTGCCTCCAACAATATATGACTTCGGATGTGTTTTAACTTTATTACAGAACTCACACCCGTTGTCAACCTTTTTTTTCGGAAAGCCGCTGCATAGCGACACAAAGCGCTCCCACAGGAAGCAGCTTAACGGCTGACGTGGCAGTCTGTCAAGGCAAATCTGAAATGTTGTGCATCCCCGAGCCAAAAATATATTTTATCCTCGTTACATTGGTAATAAATAGCCGCCCGAAAATCTCGCAAACAATCCGCGCCGCTGAGTGAGCCATTGACTCCCTAAGCTTATAAAGTTAAAAGAACAATCTGCATCATGTGGTGGTTCATTAGGAACCTTCCCAATCTAGGACACGATACATACTATGTTATCGATGGGGATACGTATCATATCTCGTTTATTCGGGGAAAAAAAGGGAGCACAATTTATGACCGGCTTGGAAAACGGAAACGCATTTACCGGTGCAGCCAAATACGTACTGGACGAAGAACTCGCGAAGATTGTGAACATCTCGATGGCCTTGGAAATGCCTCTTCTGCTCAAGGGAGAGCCTGGGACCGGAAAAACCATGCTGGCCCATGCCATAGCAGAGAGTGTGCATATGCCCCTAATCGTGCTCAATGTGAAATCAAGCCTCAAACTTGTGGATGCCCTCTATCAATACGATACTTTGACTAGGCTGAATGACAGCAGGTTTGGTGATTCATCCCGGGACGTGAGCAACATCGAGGAATACATCAAGATGGGCAAGATCGGACAGGCATTCGTGGCGGAGCGCAAGACGGTATTGTTGATTGACGAAATAGACAAAGCCGACACCGACTTCCAAGACGATATGCTAGACGTCCTCGATCAAATGGAGTTCGATATCATTGAAATCGACAAGACAATCAAGGCGGTACACAGACCCGTTATCGTTATCACCTCCAACGCAAAGAAGGACCTATCCGACCCCTTCCTCGGCAGGTGCAACTTCCATCACATCGCTTTCCCGGATCCTGACATGATGAGGAGAATTGTTAGGGTGCACTTTCCTGACATAGACAACGAACTCCTCGATAGTTGTGTAAGGACCTTCTACGAACTTAGAGAACTTCACGGGATCGAGAAGAAGCCCGCCACAAGAGAGCTTATAAATTGGGTCAGAGCCCTGCGCCTCGATCCTGATTTTCGGCCAAGGGAACTCGTTCACGGCAAGATCCCGTTTCTAGGGATTCTCTTCAAGAAAAGTCCTGATTATCAGCAGGCTCTTCAACAGATTCGCCGCCGCAAATGATCGGCGCCTGATTTGAGAACAGGCCATGTTCGTTGATTTTTTCTACCTACTCAGGGACTCAGGCATTCCAGTCTCCCCCACCTCGTTTTTGAGGCTCCATGAGGCCTTGAAGATGGGTTTGGTAGGGGGGCTGGATGACTTTTACTCCGCAGCGCGCACCATCCTAGTCAAAAGCGAGAGATATTTCGACATCTACGATCAATTGTTTGCACACTTTTTCCGCGGTGCGGAGCTTCCCGATTTTACCGGCGTCGAATTGGAGGCAACAGCCCGTGCACTGCTCGAAGAGTGGCTAAAAGATCCAGACGCCTTGGCCAACGCCCTTGGCATGACGCAAGAGCAAATCAAAAGCATGTCTCCGGAGGAGCTGATCAAATATTTCCTAGATCGTCTCAAAGAACAGACCGAGGCACATCATGGCGGAAGTCGATGGATCGGGACGCGAGGTACCTCGCCCGTGGGTCATTCTGGTTTTCATCCTGGCGGGATGCGCGTCGGCGGACAGTCCATGAACAAATCCGCTGTGAAAGTGGCGATGGAAAGGCGATATCGCGACTATTCAGTCGAGGCCCCGCTGACTCAAGCCCAAATCGGGGAGGCATTGAAGAGACTGAGGAGACTCGTGCCAGTCGGCCCCAAGGACCGACTGAATATTGACGAAACGATTAGAGCTACCACAAAGAATGCCGGCGAGATCGAAATCGTCTTTGATCGGCGTCTCCGTGACCGGTTGAAAGTCATATTGATGATCGACAACGGCGGCTGGTCCATGGACCCGTATGTCGAAATCGTCCAGATTCTGTTCAATTATGCGCGAGCCCAGTTCAAGGATTTGAAGACATTCTTCTTCCACAACACCATATACGATTTCGTATGGGAGGACCCACCTCGTCGCTACAAAGCCCAGCGCGTGCAAGACTTTGCAACATGGGACCCGGAAACCCGACTGATCATTGTGGGAGATGCGAGCATGGCCCCTTACGAGCTAATGGCCACTGACGGCTCCATCCACATTGAAGAAAGGAGCGGGCTGCCAAGCATCGATCGTCTCAACTTCCTAAAGCAGATTTTTCAGCACAGCGCCTGGCTAAATCCGACTCCCCCTCACCTTTGGCCTGTAACCAGAACCATAGGAGTCATAGCCAACATCTTCCCTATGTTCGAACTGACCCTGGACGGCCTTGATCGCGCAGTAGCCAACCTCGTGCAAAAGAATTGACGTGATTTTAGAGAACTACGAAGAGACAAGCCTTTGCGTGAAGGGTGCTCTCGTCCTCAATCCCCCAAACCTGCTGCGCTCCCTTGCTTTTGAAGGCATACACTACTATGAACGTCATTGAGTAAAGCTTCCCATTGATATGGAGTGCTGCTGCTGGCTGTAATGAAGAACATTCTATCAATAGCGAAGAAACTAATCCTCTTATGCGTCGGCGCGATATTGTGCTATCTAGCAGTCCTGTTTGGAATCCTCCTTTGGACTTTCGAAGTAAAACTTCACCGCAGGCCCGTATTCATTTATGCTGCGCCTACCATTGTGCGAGTCGGCGACGACATCGACGATATTCGGCTCCAGGAGAGACTCACGCGGTTAGGTCAGGTCGAAACCGATGTTGTCTTAAAGGACCCCGGGCAATGGAATCGCTCCGGCTCCACGTTCAACATCTATCTTAAAGACTGCCCTATACAAGGCCAAGGAATAGCAAGCGGCCCCGTCTCGCTAACCCTCGACTGGAACAAAGTTCGCTCCATCCGGCTCCTCAGGTCTCAGGAAGAGGCAACTCAGCTTGTTCTTGAGCCTGAGCTTATCCATGTAGCCAGCGTTGATGGCGTAGCGGAACTATACCGCCCTGTGAGCATCGAAGAAGTACCTCCATTGCTGATTGACGCTGTGGTTCTCACTGAAGACCCTTCATTTTTTACCCACGCGGGCGTCGATCTCGTCTCGACTCATCGCGCCTTCATCACTAACCTCAAAGCTGGGAGATATGTGCAGGGGGGCAGCACCATCTCTCAACAACTGGTTAAGATGTCTATCCTTTCGCCGGAAAAAACGCTGTGGCGCAAAACCAATGAGGTAATATTGGCCTTGGTAGCAGACGCCATCTACAGCAAGAAGACGATTCTCGAGCATTACCTCAACCGCGTTTATTTCGGTCAATGGGGAGCTTACCCACTCCGCGGGGTGGCCGAGGCGACTCGCTGCTTGTTTGGAAAAAGCCTGCAGGCCTTGAATGTATCGGAATGCGCGTTGCTGGCCGCCACTATCAGAGCTCCAAATGTGATCAACATACATCGACACCCAGAGAGGGCTAAAGCTAGACGGAATATGGTACTTGGGCTCCTCTTCAAGGCCGGAAAGATCTCACGGGATGCTTATGAGGAAGCCCTCGAAAGCCCGTTAAGGACACTCAAGCCAGGGAATGCGCCGGTGAAGGCTGACGCATTTGTGGAACTCGTCAAAAAGAGGCTCGCATCCCTCGGAGCGCCCGGGACACATAATAGTTTCGACGTGGTTACATCTCTCGATCTGGTCGCTCAGAACGAGGCTGAAGCCGGTCTTCGCAAGCTTGTAGAAGGCGCCAGCAGGGGGGTACTGATTCTGGCATCCCCCAAAACTGGAAATATACGTGTTTTCCTTGCCCCTCCCTCGAAAAAATGGGATGGGTCTGGGGGTAATGTCGAGACATTCCGGCCTGTGACGCTTTTGCCAGCCTTTGGAAGAGACAAAAATCACCCCCCAAAATATACCCTCACGTCCCAAATACGCGTCCCGAACAAACAGCCCGGCGTCATGACCATAAGGCAAGCGTTCCATAGCAGAGAACCGACCCTTGCCCAACAGCTCTCACAGACAATAGGCCCCGAGATGATGGCCGAAGCCTTGCGGCAGTTCGGAGTGGCCGCGAGCGCAAAGGGCGACCATGTCGCCTTATACAATAAAGTCAAGCCCCTGGATGTTCTAGGAGTTTACTCGGCGATGGCCCTCCTGGGTAACGCTCCACCTTTCAGAGTTGCGGAAAACTTGCCGCTTGAGACAAATTCTAGAAAAGACTCCACTATCGCTGGCCAGCCAATGGACGGGACAGCCATGTTTCTCGTTAATTACATGCTCAAAGACTTTTCCCACGCGGGAAACATGGAATTGCGCCAAGACTATGCCGCTCACGTACCGTCTATCTATTCATCCACTGACAGGGACGGGATATGGTTTATAGCATATCGGAGCGATGCTGCCCTTGTCATAAGGACGTCGGGTCGTAGGCTCAACGAGGATGCGTTGAAGGCGCTTATAGACAAGCTTATTCCCCCAACGCGCCGACTCTTGCCAGACCAGGAAAATACACCGGAAGGCATCGTCTTTCGCGTAATCTGCTTGTCCTCTGGGCTCCTTGCAACGTCCACGTGCCCAAGAGTGGTCAAAGAGGCTTTTCTAAAAGCAACTCAGCCCACAGAATGGTGTTCCATGTGGCACGAGACCAAACCTGTGCCTACCAACGCCAAAAAAGACTGAGTCATTTGACGTTTAGACTGAGCGCTCCATTGACAGTTTAGTCGTATCGACCAATATTAATACATTGTACGTATAGAATCCGCACATAGGAGGCACCAATGGACGAATTTGTTAGGAAACAGCAGCAGATCATCATCGATACCACCATCGAATCCCTCGAGAAACACGGATTTGGGACCAAATTCTTCCCCGACCGCCAGCAAGCACTGAATTTTATACTGGAACAGGCTTCAGACTGCTCAACAATTGGGATAGCAGGCACCCATACCATACGCGCAATCGGAGCGGTAGCTGAACTACAGAAGGCGGGAAAGACCTTGTACGACCATTGGGTCTTCAAGCCCGGGACACCCGAGGAGCTGGAGTGTCGCAGACGCCAGATGCAGGCGGACATGTTCCTCTGTTCAACCAATGCCGTTACCATGACAGGAGAAATCGTCAATCGGGATGGCGCTGGAAACAGGATAAACGCAATGACGTTCGGGCCAAGGAAAATCTTGCTAATCGTTGGCGTGAATAAACTAGTGCCGGATATAGACGCTGCTATCAGCCGACTCGAGAACACGGCTGGTCCCATAAGGGCCATGAGCTTGAACAGGAAGACGCCGTGCGTGAAAACCGGCTACTGCATGGATTGCGACTCGCCTGAACGGATCTGCCGCATAACCAGCATCATCCACAGGCAGCCGATGTTCAGCAAGATCACTGTCGGCATACTGGACGAGGTCTTGGGGTACTAAGCATGCTACTGGAGGCAACAGCACCCAACCGCATAGATTTTGCAGGAGGCACTACTGATCTATTCCCCCTGTATCTACTTATGGAGGGTGGGTGCACCGTCAACCTGGCCATCGATGTCGAAAGTCGCGCCTCTGTCCGAACCACTCAGGGAATGGGAATCAGGCTGGCGTCAAGAGATCTCCACAGCTCGCTCCAAGCCGAGTCTTTAGACGGCTTGAATGACGCCGGTTCCCTTAAACTGCTTGCCCAAACGGTGAAGGCCTTTACCCCGCTCAAAGATCTCGAACTCATTACCCTTAACGATGCACCGCCGGGTTCGGGACTAGGGGCCTCAAGCGCTCTGCTCATTGCCATGCTCGGCGCTTTGAATGTCCTGCACAAAAGAGACCCCGTGATGCCGGCACAATTGATCCGACTCGCCACGAATATCGAAACCTCTGTCCTAGGTATCCCAGCGGGCTCGCAAGACCACGTCGCCGCCCTTTTCGGAGGATTGAACATTATCCGTTTTGATGCGCATGGATTCGCTCGACAAGGAGTGGCTCTCGAGGAGAAAGACAAACAGACCCTCGAAGAGATGATTGTTCTAGCCTATACGGGGGAATCGCGGTTTTCCGGTATGAACAATTGGGACATCATCAAGAGCTTCATTGATCGTAAAGACAATACTCCCAACAAACTAATTCAGATACGCGATCTCAGCGAGGAATTGGCCGGCGAGCTAGTCAAGAAACGCTTCGACACCCTGCCAACTTTTGTACAAAGGGAATGGAGGCTGCGCAAAGAACTCTCGTCTGGCGTAACAAACCCCAAGGTGGAATCCATCATGACGGCCGCAACCAAAAAAGGGGCGTTGGCTAACAAGCTCTGTGGAGCAGGTGGAGGCGGCTGCATGATCTCCCTCGTCGATAAGACCGATAGACAGAGGGTGGAAAAGGCTATACAAGGCGCCGGAGGCCGCGTCATCCCTTTTACGATAGACACGCATGGGTTGCGGACGGTGGAGCGCATCGAGTCTTTAATGGAACCCTGACGCTTTTTTTACCGGCGGCGTACGAGTTGCAAAAACTTTCGTTGCAAATTCTGAGGAAATAAAGCATAGAGAGAAAAAATTCTGTATGGAGGGTCGCCTCATGCAAAAGAGCGTCTGGAAGAAGCTCCTAATTTTATGCGTCGTCAGTTTATTCTGCGTAGTCTCTGCCGTCGCGTTGGCCGCGGAAAAGCAATGGTACGTCCTTAAGGACAGCAAAGGGGTTTGCAAAGTAGTTCAGCTCAAAGAAAAAAGCCCAAAGACCGTAGCAGGGCCTTTCGCCGCGAAGGCTGACGCCCAGAAAGCCAAGGCAGAAGTCTGCCCGAAGGCCAGCCCCGGGAAAAAGGAGCCTGCAAAGAAGCAGTAACTAGAGAGCTGCACATAGATACAGTGGCAACTCGAGGGCAGCAAATACTGACCTAAGCCACGAAGGCCATACCAATGCCCATCGGGCACATCATCGGATTGTCAGGATTCTAATTTATCACTGCGAGGTGTTCCAGCAGCAGACACTGGGGCCAGCCGTTAGGCTGGCCTCTTTTGTTCGGCTGCCTTCGTGACCCAAGGAGGTCAAAGGAATTGTCACACGGCCATAGCCAACTGGATTGTCCGAACCATGAACGCGGCTAATGTTGCCCCACCTATACCCAGGGCGTTGCCTGGGGTAGTTGTACTGCGCCTCGCAGGAGCGGGCTCCTGAAACCGTCTCCCGACTTTTCCCTATCGTCCGCAGTCATGTTGGAGCTCAGTGGTGACGAACCTCTGTGCGCGTTCCGGAAAGACCTGTACCCTATTGCGAGAATTGTCGGCGGGGATACGCCCCTCCACTATAGGAGAGGACATGGTTCCACGGTGGGATCCAACAACGACCGTAGCGGATGCCGGTAGTCCACGGGCTGCACCCGCGGCGATGGGGAACATTCCCCTGCCAAAACCGAGATTGCCACGCCGTCTTACGCCTCCTCGCAATTACACAGAGGAGCGCCCGTCATTGCCACGGAAATTTCTCGGATCGGTATAAGGGTCGATCAGGCGCAGGTGGCGAAGATTGGGCTTACGATTCCAGGATACTTGCCACGCTCTTCATCATCTGTCGGCATACCCCTTCATAAATCTCAGGGGTCAGAAAGTAGTCCGGATTCTCGGTCAGAAATGATAACGCAGCTTCACGGGCTGCAATTTCCACGTCTCTGGAGCGATTATAGATGTTTGCTAATCGTGCGAATTCTTCATCAGCCGACTTGATTGAATTCTTGATATACGAGTGCGCCTCATCTCCGTAAACATATCCAAAATGATCGGCGCAGAGGTACTCAAGCGCCAAGGCGTCCATCCGCTTCAAACTGGCGCGGTATTGAACAAAATTTGAGTTTGGTGCGGCTATAATCATGCCTTTGTAGGGGATACCCCCTCCGTCTGAAGGGAAAAGGGCTCGAATCTGCGGCGCGTAGACGCTTACCGAACAAGAAGAGTGGCCCGGGGTTTCCATGATTTCCACGGTGAGATTTCCGAGATTAATGACGGTGCCTTCCTTCACAGCCTCCCCCTGCAAGCCTTCGGGCCAGTCAAGGTCCTTTCCAATGGGTCCCATTCTCATTCTCTCAGCTATTCGGCGGCTGAAGTCGTTGATGGTTAAAATATTTCTCGGTACTCCCAAGATCTCCCATGCCCTGCTGGAGCCATACACTCGTATTTCGGGATGGCGTTTCCGAAAGAAAGGAATGATTCCAATATGGTCAAAATGAGAATGGAGGATAAGTATGGATGAGATACGGTCTTCTCTCAGTGAAAAATCGCGTAGTTGTCTCATTACAGCAGGAACGATGTAACTCGTCCCACCACTGATGATAAGAGATTCATTGCTTCCTTCCAAGAGGTACACACCGGACTCCCTGTGCCCGAGGTACCACAATCCATCGGTTATTTTACCAGGAGTATCATATCTCATTGTTCAGGATACCTTGCTTTTTATACAAATTATTATACCACATCATAAGCTCGAGAATCAGGTGAAAAAATCTTGATGAAGGGGCCTCCACTAGCGTACAGTTTTTCTTGAATTCGCTCTGACCGCAACAGGACGTTCAGCAGGGGTTGCGTCTGAGGGGAAACTCGTTTAATTGCAGGGAGAATGTTGGCTACTATGGCTAAAGAGATGATATTCGTGGTTCTAGCTTGCTTGATATGTGCTCTGACCATCGAGAAGGGGCCCGCAGCGGAATCCAAGGAGAAGCCGTGGAAGCCTGGGGACAAGATCGAATTGATCATAGCAAGCGGCGGCACGGGTGGGACGTATTACCCACTAGCGGGAGGAATCGCCAAGCTGTGGAAAGACAACATCCCGGGCGTGAACGTAACCGTTCAGGCTACAGGCGCTTCGGTTGCCAATATCAGACTATTGGCAAGAAATGAAGTGGATCTGGCGCTGATCCAAAACGATGTAGCAGACTACGGGCGCACCGGACGAGAGTCCTTTGGCTCGACAAGAGAAAAACACACCAACTATCTAGCTGTTGGAGGGCTGTATCCAGAGGTTGTGCAAATAGTTGTGCCGGCCGAAAGCTCTATCCGCAAGATTGAAGACATGGCGGGCAAGCGTGTGGTCGTGGGGGCAGCGGCTTCGGGCACTGAAATCGCCTCTCGGCAAATATTGGCCTCCTGCGGGATCAGATATGGAGAGAAGAAAGGCATTTCACCCCTCTTCCTCGGGTTTGCGGAGGGCGCCACTGCCTTGAGGGATCGTTCCGCGGACGGCCTGATTATAGTGGCCGGAATTCCCAACGCCGCTCTGGCTGACGTCCAGACAGTGACCCCTATCCGGCTTCTGCCAATAGATGTGAAGAAACTTAACAAAGAATACCCGTTTTATGTACCCTTTGTAGTGGGCGCCGGTACTTACAAAGGGGTGGACGCTGATGTTCAAGTCGCGGCGCTCAAGGCAATGCTCGTGGTGCGTGACGAGATCAATCGTAAACTGGTTTACGAGATGACAAGAGCCTTGTTTGAGAAGACGGCATCCTTAGGTCATGCCAAGGCTCGGGAGTTCAATGTCGAACTTGCAACCCAAGGGATTACCATCCCTTTCCATCCGGGGGCGGCGCAGTACTTCAGAGACAGGGGCATCAACGTCAACTCTCCATGAATGGATGCTTATCGCCACGGGCATCTTGCTCGCCGCGGTCTTATGCTGTCCCATGACTGCCCTCACGATTCGATCGACCGCGCATTGGCTTCCCGTACACGCAATGCTCGCAGCTCCCGGGGGTGAACTCCGTATCAACTGGATTCATACGGTGAGCAATCGCCCAGTCTCGGAGGTCTTCTCAGTTGACAAAGAAAACCGATTATGTTTGAGAGAGATGGTTTTCGATGATGCGGGGCCAGGCCTTCCGGCCTATCCAGAAGATGAGACTGCATGGGCGTTACATGACGGGAAAATCATAGTGACAGGATATGACCGCTGTTTTGAGCGCCTTCATGTGGGGGTGTCTCCAATTGCTCATTGCCTGGAGATGGGGAACGCAGCCTGTGATCTGGTCTCCACGGTAGGTCCCGACCGGCTCATCGTCATAGCCGTCGAACAAACGCCTCTGTTCCTTATACTCTTGGCACGGATGCGCTGATGCCTTCGAACGCCAATGAGCCCTGCCAGTATGACCAAAGCAAGGCGCCGAGTCTCAATCGGGAGTCTGTTTTCAGGAGATTAGGGAGGCCTTGGGCTGTCGTCTTCCTGGCGGGAAGCTGTTTTCTCGCCGTGTTCCACGTCTGGACCGCGGCCTCGACACCTCTCGCCCCCCAGCTCCAACGCTCGGTGCACCTCGCCATAGGACTGGGCCTTCTCTTCCTTATCTATCCGCTCAGAAGGCGGGACGCTCGTCGTGAGACGCCACCCTGGTATGACGTTGTCTTGGCCCTGGCAGGATTTGGCGCTGGCTTCTACCAGATTGTTTTCTACCAGGAGCTCTTGGCAAGGTCAGGCATTAACACCGCCATGGACCTCATAGTGGCGGGAGTGGCCGTTATCCTTGTGTTGGAAGCTACTCGTCGAGTCGCCGGGTGGCCGATGGTTCTCGTTGCCATTGCCTTTCTCGCCTATGCGTTGTGGGGCAACTACTTCCCCGGCCTCTTTGCCCACCGAGGCGTGTCGGTTCAGCGTCTTCTCGAGCACATGTACTTAGGGCTTGAGGGGATTATGGGCATTCCCCTGGGAGTGTCGGCCACAGTGATCTTTGTGTACCTCTTGTTTGCCCAGGTGCTTGAGAAGACAGGCATTCGTCAGTTTTTTGTGGATTTCGCCATGGCGCTCACAGGAACGAGACCGGGAGGTCCGGCAAAAGCAGCGGTGGTGTCCAGCGCATTCGAGGGGACCATTTCCGGTTCGTCCATTGCAAACACTGCCGGTTCAGGATCGTTCACCATTCCGATGATGAAGAGCCTCGGGTACAGACCGGAGTTTGCCGCGGCAGTGGAGGCCTCGGCTTCCACAGGAGGGCAGATCATGCCGCCCATCATGGGCGCAGCAGCCTTCATCATGGTCGAGTTCCTCAACCAGCCTTACATCGAGATCGCCAAAGCCGCTGCCATACCGGCGCTTCTATACTTCACAGGAGTGTTTCTCATGGTGCATTTTCAGAGCATCCGCGAAGGACTAATGGGCCTGCCGCGCCGAGACCTCCCGAAGTTTGGGGAAGTCCTCTTTCGACAGGGTTATCTTGTCCTGCCGCTGGCACTCATTGTTTGGTTGATGGACACGGGATTCAGCGCTGCAAAGGCAGCAGTATGGTCCATGGCGTTGGCGTTTTTGCTTGGAATGGTCAAACGGGAAACACGAGTTGGTTTATGGAAACTCGTTGAGATAGTAGAATCGGCCGCTCGGACAGCTCTGCCGGTGATCGCTGCGTGTGCGGCCGCCGGCATCATTGTCGGCGCGGTGACGCTGACGGGCGTTGGTCTTAAACTATCGGCAAACATGCTCGACCTAGCCGGCAATAGCCTAATCGTGGCGCTTGTGTTCACAATGATTGCCTCCCTTGTATTGGGAATGGGAATACCCACTACTGCAACGTACATCGTGCTGGCTGCCATGGCGGCCCCAGCATTGGAAAAACTAGGTGTGGTGCCGATTGCAGCTCATCTCTTCGTCTTTTATTTCGGCGTAGTCGCCGACATCACTCCACCGGTTGCTCTGGCCGTGTACGCAGGATCGGCCATTGCAAATTCCAACCCGTGGCAAACAGCGGTAGAATCGGTAAAATTGGCACTCGGCGCATTCCTCGTGCCCTATATGTTTGCCATGTCTCCGGTGCTTGTTCTAGTCAACGCAACGCCGCTGCTCATTGTCCGAATGGTAGTAACAGCGGTTTTGGGCATGGTGGCCCTGAGCGCCGGCGTGACTGGCTTCTGGCAGGTCAGACTTTCCATACTGGAGCGTATCGTACTGGTCGCCGGGGGTATCCTCCTGGTTGATCCGGGATTATTAACGGACCTGTTTGGCGCGACAGTCGTGGCCGCAGTTTATCTATTCCAGAGGACGCGGGGAATCCGAAGCAATAAGGCGGTCTTATGACCTACAAGCAAACTGTCAAAATTTGTCTAGGAATGTGTGTAGCGGACACGTTCGACTATGATTGCCGAATCCTATTCAGACACGCGGAGCTACAGCTTGCGACAACTAAAACGATTTTCGAAACTAAACGCGAATTCTACAATGGCATCGCTGCTAGATTGATGTGAGCTGAGATTGCTTCGTCACCTTCTGCTCCTCGCAATGACAAGAAGCCCATCAAAGTGTCATTGCGAGCGAAGCGAAGCAATCTCGTGATAAGTTTTGAGAACAGCTATAAACCTAGCAAAGACACTCTTTCACTCCGACAGAAATTCAGAGAAACGCCATAAGAAATCCATTTGGGATTCCCGGGCCCCGGAGAGCGACTTGAAAGAAGACGCCGACAAGAATCAGTGACCACTTTCGGGAGACGCTGCACGGGGCGCATGCACTCCAGACCAAATCTTCAGTCCGTGTCTGCGACAATCTGCTCAGGAAAACCTTGAGGCTGACACAGGTTGTTGGACCGCAGCCAAAATTCCTGGAGGCGACCATCCCTGAAAAATACTTCCTCTGGTGCGCTGTAGAGATATGTCTCCAGGGTTTTCGTGAGGTGGTATCCGTACGGACTACCCGGTTTGACCGCAGCGGACACAAGACACGGCGTCACTGCGCGGCAGATGATCTCGTTGTCAGGAACGCCAATGTCCCATACGATTGTGGCGAGGTCTTCGTACTCGCTGAGGAACTCTTCCCGCGCAGTTTGCTCCACAGGATCGTGAAGGAGAATAGTAAAAGAAGGGGATAGTACGCTTGCACCTCTGACCCAGGACTGCATTGACTTATTGACGTAAGTGGTAGGCTGAGCAGCGTTGGCTGCCAGCCGTTGGAGGAATTTCGGTCGGGGCGGCGTCGGACATTCGAAAATCACATGTACGAAGGCATGGGGATTGGCGTGAAAAAACGCCTCCACAATGCGCATCATTGCTTCCTCGGAGCCAAGGCAGTTGCTGCCCCTAAGCCAGATTATGAAAGGATCGGAGGCCTTTTTAAGCACCTGTGTTAGCTTTGTTTTCCAGCTTTTCTTGGATGGATTGACTATCCATTTGCTGACGTACGAGGCAGCGTCCAACGTCGGGGCCGCAACAGGGGTATATTCAACCAGGGAGGGGAGGTCTATATGATCGAGCTCTATGTCAAACGCGGACTCGCAGGAAAGCATGGCATCCCGTAGTTCATCTTCTGCGTACCCACGAGTGGCCTGCACATAATAAGGCGGTCTGGCGTCGTATATCAGGCCAAGGTCTGCAGCTCTGGTTCTGAAATCCGTCCCCGGCAGCACCGACAAGAGGAAGGGATGAACCACAGAGTAGGCTTCAGTCTTTTTCAGCCACTCTAGCGTCTTATGCAAACCCTCGGGTGTATCCCCTGGCAGTCCGAGAATAATGCCGGTAGTCACTTCGATTGATTCTTTCTTGAGATTCTCCACTCCTCGGGCTATACGCTCGATGCTGCCGGTGCGGCCCGCCAGACGAAGGGCCTCCGGATTCACGCTCTGCAAACCGATCTCGACGCTGGCCACGCCGGCCTCGGACAATCGTTTGGGGTCGGCGTTGTCCAAGACATCCGCCCTCAATTCCGTGTGGCCTCGAACATCCTTGCCCGTCCTTAGCTGGGCCATAAGCGCCAGCACTTCGCGGTAGCGCGGAGAAACATTGAAAGAGGGATCCATGAGGTACAACTCGGTCACCTCGGAATCCGGCCTATACGACCAGCGGATCACTTCCTCCACAGCGGCCAACGGGTGGTGCCTTACGGACCTGAACGCCTTATGGTAGTAGCAATAGCGGCACTGAAATGGGCAGCCCCGAACGGTTTCAAGGAACAATGTCCCTGAGCAAGATGGTTTGATGACCCCGCGAAGGTACGGATACCTACCGGCTTCGAGGTCCCATGGCTCAGGCAGGTCATTGTTGAGTCTAACGGTATTGCCTTCCATGAAAAACGTCCCGGGAATATCCGAGGCGCTTCGATTAGCCCACAAGGCTTCTAGTACGGCTTGGATTCGAGATTCCCCCTCGCCAAAGACTCCTGCATCCACGGCAGGATGATGCTGGACCCACTCATTGTCTGGCGTTACATCTGGGCCTCCTACAAGTATCTTTATTTCGGGCAACTGTTCCTTGACCTTGCTGGCCAAGAAAAGACTCCGCTGTACGTTCCAGACGTAGAGGGTCAAGGCCAGCACGGACGGCTTGTGTTGGACGACTGCCTCGCACAGTCCACTGTCCGCATACACACTGGCCGTGGATTCTGCGAGGATAGATACCCTGGCCATGCTTGCCGTGTTATCCAGCAGCCAAGCAGCCATGAATCCAGCAGCCAGCGGGATGTTAACAGGCGGCTGGGAAAATGAGAAACGCGGGGGAGGAAGTTGGACAAAAAGTACAGAACTCACTCTTTACAGCCATTCTCCAAAGCAAACACAAAGTCGGATGCGGCTTGTCATGTCCATTCCCGAGGACTATATGATCACGACTAGCCGCCACTGACGGCCCTGTTGTAGATCAAGATCTTGCGGCCCTCCTGAAATATGACCAGCATCTTACCCTGACCAAGGATCTCGATGACCTTGCCCTTGCCGAAAGCGGGGTGCTGTATGTATTCATCCAGTGTGTAGCTTCCGGTGGAGGCGTAGAGCTTCGGCTCAACGTCCTCTGGCATTGCCTTCATAAAGGTGGCCCATTCATTGGCCGTCTTTGCTGCCACTCGGTCTGCGGCCTTTGGCTGGAAAGACGACCCGATTTGAACGTGTTCGTATTCGTCATTACTGCTGGATTTTTCTTTTTTCGGCGGGTGATATTTGTGAGTACTCTCGCAAGTTAGGCATAGCACAGTCTTTATAGTATTCCCTACCATGGCGATGACACGGTGGTTGAGATTCATCCGACAACGGGTGCACCAGGCATCTACGTCGTCCCCGGGACCAAGTGACACAACAGACATGTATCCTCCATACACAATAAAACGAAAAATTTAGGGCTACCTTAAACTCCTTACACTACCCTATCACTCACAGATGTCAAGATTCGTGAGTCTCACTGCTATTTTCCGTGTTGACAATGCCGGGGCGGAGGGATAGGTTACCCCCCAGAGAGGCAGTGCCATTTCTTAAACGATAAACCCACTCAATCTTCAGCGTTATCAGCGCCACGGGCGGTCGCAAAGACGGCACACCACATCAGAAAACGGCCGTCCCCTAACTCAAATGAGGCTTTATTGTGGAGTCTGCCAACCTAGGAGACTAGGCTGGCGAACCCCTTGTGCACACCATTATTTCACCAGAAAAGATGGAGGAGCAGGATGAATCAGCAGGAGAGTTCTTCGTCGTTTGAGTTTCTCAAGAATTGGGGCGACGGGCTGACGCGATGGACCGAGCGATGGATACCAGATGCCCTGGTGATCGTATGGATATTGAGTTTGATCACCTTCGCCATGGCGTTAATCTGGGGGAACGCGGGGCCCAAGGATGCTGTGCTGGCATGGGGAAAAGGATTTTGGGCGCTTCTGGCTTTTGCAATGCAAATGTGCCTCATCATGATGACAGGCTATATCTTGGCGTGCTCCCCGCCACTGAAAAGGCTGCTGGACGCTTTATCAAGCATCCCTAATGCGGATAAACCTTGGCAGGCTATCATGACGATGTGCCTCTTCTCAATGATCAGCGCGTGGATCAACTGGGGTCTCAGCCTAATAGGAAGCGCCATGTTTGCCTTGTTCCTGGTAAGGAGGAACCCAAAAACAGACTACCGATTATTGGTGGCCGCAGCATACTTGGGGTTGGGTTGCACGTGGCACTCCGGCCTCTCCGGTTCCGCTACGCTGCTTGTGAACACGCCTAATAACTTCCTCATTCAAGGCAAGTACTTGGACGCTACTATACCCACGGACCAAACTATCTTTACTGGATTCAACATTGTCCTGACGCTGATTGTCGTCGTGACGATTACGGTCCTAATGTCCCTGATGCATCCCTCCGCGGAGAAGACCTACCGGGTTGATGCGAAGCTGCTGGATCAACTGAAACTCTACGAACCGCCTAAGCGCCCCGCAGGAAAGATATCCATCTCAGACTGGCTAAACTGGTGGCCCGGCTTCAATATCCTCATCGCTGCTGCAGGGCTCCTGTGGCTCGGGTGGCAGGTACAACAAAAGGGTTTCACTGCGTCGGTGAATCTCGACAACATCAATCTCTTCTTCTTGATGCTTGGTGTGCTGTTTCATTGGCGGCCATGGACCTTCCTCAAGGCCGCCGAGGACGCTGGAAAAGCAGTCTGGGGAATAGTTATTCAGTTTCCCTTTTACGCAGGAATATTTGGACTTTTCAAGTTTACAGCTCTCGGCGCTGCCATGGCAAAGGCCTTTGTAGCGATCTCTACGCCTGCAACGTATCTTCTTATCGTGTACTGGTACTCAGGCCTTCTCAATTACCTAGTGCCGTCAGGGGGCTCAGAATGGGCCATAACGGCTCCTTTCCTTATCCCTGCCGCCAAGGAGCTAGGAGTTAGCATACCCAAGACCGTACTAACCTACGCCTGGGGAGATATGCTTACAGATATGATCCAGCCCTTCTGGGCCATTGCCATGCTAGCTGTCGCAAAGCTTCAATTCCGTGAAATCATGGGATGGCTTCTGATGGTGTTCTTCCTCTACTTCGTTATAACGTCTATCGCTTTCCTCATTTATCCCATGATCTAGACTCATCCGCATAAAGCCGTGGGGGCGAATTATTATTCGCCCCTATTCGGGGCTATCCTTTTGAGCCTTTTCCAGCACAGCCTTGAACGTATCTAAGTCATAAGGTTTCGTCAGAAAGCCGGCAACGTCAACGTCACCGACGATAAGCCTTGCCTCTGGTTCGGGAAATCCACTGGAAACTATTATGCTTAGATCCGGCCGCCTGTGGTTGAGTTCACGGAGCGTTAATAGGCCATCCATCTTAGGCATTGAAAGGTCCACTATGACACATCTGACGGAATTACCTTGCTCAGTGCAGACTTCGATGGCCTCTTCACCCTTGATAGCCTTAAGGCTCTCGTAGCCCAGACTGGCAAGCAGATCAGCTCCGACCTGCAGCACTGCCTCGTCGTCGTCAACAATAAGCACCTTGCCGGAAGATTCCGAGGAAACCGCGGTTGATATCTTCTGCTCTCGTGTCCTCTCAAGAGACTCTCTCGACTCCCCTAATGCTGGGCCTGCAGGCAACAATACCCTGACCGTGGTACCTTTACCGGGTGTACTGTCTATGCGGATGCCCCCCCTATGGCCGCGAACAATCCCCAACACCGAGGCCATGCCCAAGCCTCGGCCCATGAACTTAGTTGTGAAGAATGGATCGAATATGCGTTCCAACGCGGCGGTGTCCATGCCGCGTCCGGTGTCCGAGACCTCGACGAACACATAGCGTCTAGGCGCGGGGTGGAGTTCCTGCCTGGTAGTGGCGAGATAGGCCTCGTCGCAATCCATCTCGCCCGTGGCTAGCCGTATTTCTCCAGGGCCATCGTCCGCCGCCTCTGCTGCATTGGTCACCAGACTCATTATCACCTGCTCTATCTGGGCGGCATTTCCCAAAACCGCGTGGCGAACATCGCCTAGATTCACTACGAATTCTACGTTCTTGGGTACCAGCGACGAAAACAACTTCTTACCCTTCACCACAATCTCGTTTGCATCCACATCCTTGGATATGTATAGCGACTGACCCGTGTAATCCAGCATTAGCCCGGAGAGTTTTGCAGCCCGTCGAGCTGCCTTGAATGCGCTGTCAACGAAGCTGCCTGCCCGAGAATTGCGAGGCATGTTCATTTCCAGGAGTTCCAGATTTCCCAGCACTATTTGCAAGAGGTTGTTGAATTGGTGGGCAATGCCGCCAGCCATGAGGGAGAGGCTCTCAAGCTTCTGGGCCTGGAGCACCTTGCGCTGCATTTCGATATGGTCCTGCTCCAACTCCTTGCGATATGATATGTCGAGGATGGTACCGGCGACTAGCAATGGCCTGTCCTCGGCATCCCGCTCGATAATCTTGCCCCGGTCCAGCACCCATTTCCACCCTCCGTCCTTAGTCCTCATGCGATACTCACTCTCAAAAAAAGGAGCTTTACTTTTCAAATGGTCATCAAGAACCCGCAGCGTGCGACCAAGATCTTCAGGATGAACCAAAGTCTCCCATCCGCTGCGGGTCAGTTCTATTTCCTCGGGTGAATATCCTAACATCTCGGCATAGCGTTCATTACGGTCCACACGCTGGGTCGGGATTTCGAGGCACCACCAACCTAATTCCGCGCCGTTCAAGGCCCGTTCTAATTTCCGTTGGGCAACTTCAACCTGCCTTTGGGCCTCTTTCTTTTCGGTGATGTCCAGAATGGCAGAAATAACACCTTTGGAGAGGTCTTCGGGATCAACAGCTCTTAAATAAACAGCCGCTTCGAACAGCGAGCCGTCCTTCCGCTTCATTACAGCCTCGGTGTGGGCCACTTGACAGTGCGGGAGTTCCTGATATAGACGGCCGACGCCCTCTGATTCCTTCTCATTCGGATACAGAGTGCGGCTGTCCAAACCTAGAGGCTCGGTCTTGTCTCCGAAGCCAAACATCTTAACCCATCCTTCATTGACCCATTCGACGACCCGGTTGACCGTTAAGGCAGTGGCCGCTGGAGAAGCGTCCAAAATCAGGTTAAGCAGGGCCTCATTCTCTCGCAAGGCATTCTCGACAATCTTGCTCTGGGTGATATCTCTCAGGCAAATACTAACTCCCTCGTCATAGGGATAGACGTTGACCGAGTACCAGTTGGCAACGGGTCCTTGTTCAATGCACGCGTCAAAAAAACTGGCAGCTTTGTTCCGTGCGGCCCGTATTAACCATTCTTCAAATACCCCTCCCTGAAGGACCGGAAATACTTCAAAAAAAACCCTCCCCAACAACTCGCCTCTACGTTTGTCAAAGGCATTCTCTGCCGCAGGGTTGCAGTACTGGATCACCATGCCGCCATCTACAAGAAAGAAGGGGTCGCTGATGCTCTCAAATATTGCAGTGAATCTCCGATTCAATTCCGCGAGTTGGTTTTGCATGTTCTCTCGGTCTCTGTTTTACTAATGAGGACCATTTGGGCCTAG
>Ga0172369_10003008_pt1 | contig 22529 bp, 19 predicted proteins | sample LakKiv25m_FD_114539 | JGI IMG/M metagenome (GOLD analysis project Ga0172369, IMG submission 114539) | Freshwater microbial communities from Kabuno Bay, South-Kivu, Congo - kab_022012_11.25m | ecosystem: Environmental > Aquatic > Freshwater > Lake | place: Democratic Republic of the Congo...
AATGACACCGATCATTCGGTACTCCTGCGTTGAACGCTTCCGGCACGAAGCCGGGCGTTACGGCATTAAAGACTTTGTCGCGACGGACAAAGGTTTATTGCTTTATTTCGACATCGATCCCAGAGGGGAGTTCGAGCTTCATGAGCGCGTCCATGACTTCGGGCGTCGGCTCGATGATGTCGATAAGGCGCTTGTGCGTCCTCATCTCGAACTGCTCGCGGCTCTTCTTGTGCACGTGCGGGGAGCGCAGCACCGTGAATTTGTTGATTCGAGTGGGAAGCGGCACGGGGCCGGAAACCTTCGAACCTGCATCCTGCACGGTCTTGATAATGCTCTTGGCGCTGTCGTCGACAAGGCGCACATCGAAGCCTCTAAGCCTGACTCGGATTCTGTCTTTCATAGGTCCTCCAAAGATCTCTTGCGCTCGCGTTGTCGGCCGTACCCAGGCAGGCGCGCCGGCAACCATAAGCGCTGGCGGAAATTGGGATTCCACCATTGGCGAACATATCGCCCTATCACACAAAAGCGTGCCCCTGCTCAACAAGGGCACGCCATAGTAGCACTTGAAAAAGTATTTGTCCAGTAGCGGACCGCCGAACTAAATTCAGCGAGCCACCTGAGAAAAATTACTGGATGACGTCGATAACCTGACCGGAAGCGACCGTGTGGCCACCCTCGCGGATAGCGAACTTGAGTCCCTTTTCCATGGCGATCGGGTAGATCAGTTCGACCTCTATCTCGGTGTTGTCGCCAGGCATGACCATGTCTTTGCCCTCAGGAAGCTTGACCGCGCCAGTAATGTCCGTCGTGCGGAAATAGAACTGGGGTCTGTAGCCAGAGAAGAACGGGCTGTGGCGGCCGCCTTCCTCTTTGGAGAGGACGTACACCTGGCCTCTGAACTTGGTGTGCGGGTTGATGGTGCCCGGTTTCGCGAGAACCTGTCCGCGCTCAACTTCCTTCTTGTCGATACCTCGGAGAAGGGTACCGATATTGTCGCCCGCCTGACCTTCGTCGAGGAGTTTGTTGAACATCTCGACGCCGGTGACAACGGTGGTCTTGGTCGGCTTGATGCCGACGATCTCGACCTGGTCGTTGATGTGCACGATACCGCGCTCGACACGGCCGGTAACGACGGTGCCGCGGCCGGAAATCGAGAACACGTCTTCGATCGGCATAAGGAAGGGCTTATCGATAGCGCGCTCGGGATCCGGGAAGAAGCTGTCCATCGCATCGAGCAGATCCTGGATCGACTTGGTGGCCTCGGGATTGTCCGGCTCGGTCATCGCCTTGAAGGCGGAACCGCGGATGATCGGGGTCTTGTCGCCAGGGAACCCGTAGAAGTTCAAAAGATCGCGAACCTCTTCCTCGACGATATCGAGGAGTTCGGGATCGTCAACAAGGTCGACCTTGTTGAGGTACACGAGAATCGCGGGAACGCCGACCTGACGGGCGAGAAGCACGTGCTCTCGGGTCTGGGGCATAACCGAATCGGGCGCGGACACGACGAGGATGGCGCCATCCATCTGGGCCGCGCCGGTGATCATGTTCTTGATGTAGTCCGCGTGTCCCGGGCAGTCGATGTGCGCGTAGTGGCGCTTGGCCGACTGATACTCGAGGTGCCTCGTGTTGATCGTAATACCGCGTGCCTTCTCTTCCGGTGCGTTGTCGATATCTTCGTACTTGAGCACCTTGTCGCCGAACTTGCGTCCGCAGTACATGGTGATGGCCGCACTAAGCGTCGTCTTGCCATGGTCGATGTGTCCGATGGTACCAACGTTCATGTGAGGTTTGGTACGCTCGAATTTTTCTTTGGCCATATTCATCTCCTCCTTGGCTTCGTCACCGGCACTTCGCAGCGTTTCACAACATGAACAGAACCGCGAATACCGTCCGCCGGCATCGATGCCGTCGGATGCTACGCCAGAATTTACTTATTTGGGCTTTCGGATTATAAGCAAAGAATCAAGATTGCGCAATAGCCCAAGGGAGCAAACGCATCTTTTTATTTTCTCCAACAATATATGCCGCAGACAGGCATAAATGCGAAATGATCATTTTTTTATGCCTAATAATCGAGCTCATTCCCAAATCGATCGAATTTTGCCTGGTAAATGCCGCGTCCTTCGGTGATCGATCTGAGAGATGTCGCGTAGCCGAACAGCTTTTCCATTGGTGCGTAGGCGACAATGGTCTTCATGCCGCCCGCGTCTTCCGCGGATTCAATTCGCGCGCCATGTGATTGAAGCGAAGCGAGCGCAGGGCCGAACCAGGCATCCGGCACTTCGACGGCGATCTGCACGATAGGTACCAGGACGAGGCTTCCCGCCATCTCGAGCACCCTGCGAAATGCCGCCGACGCCGCTGCCTCGACCGCTGTTTCCGCGCGCTTATCCGAACCGGCGGGAGGCGCGAACGCTTCCACCACCGCCTTTACCCCTCGCAGCGGCCAGCCGGCTGCCGGCCCGACCGAGAGCGCGGTCTCCATCGCATGGCGAATCGCCGCTTCGTAGCCAGCCGACACCCTCAGGCCCCGCGCGAGGAGCAGAGAATTCTCGTCGCTATCCTTATCGTTCTCGAGGGCCAGCGTGATCGATACCGCGAGTTTCTCTCCCCCGAAATTGCCTTTGAAAACTTCCTCGACGCGCGCTGATTTTTTGAAGCGCTCGACCTTCGGCACCTGGGGATTGCCCGCGCGCACGTGCAGCCCGTACTCCTTGCGGAGGCGCTCAAGCACAATATCGAGATGGAGTTCGCCCTGGCCCGCGATTATGACGCGACCCGTATCCTTCTCTTCGTTCACCCTCAGCGAGACATCTTCCATGCTGAATCGGGCGAGCGCGTCGCGCAGCCGCGGTAGATCCTGGAGGGCCGCAGGCTCGAGCGCGATCGAAACGAGAGGCTCTGGATTCTTGAAGGACTCGTAGGCCAGCTGAAGATTGGGTGCGCAGAGCGTTCCGCCCGCCTCCATGAAAGAGAGCCGGGCGCCGACAATCTCCCCCGCGGTCGCGGACAGCACCTGCTCAATCTCCGATCCGTGAATGCCGTAGAGGTGTTGGATCTGAATATGCTTTTTCGCGGGAATCGCACTGACCCTCGCGTTCTCCCTGATCGTTCCCGACCAGATTCTGAGCCAGGCGATCGCTTCGAGATCAGGTCCGACGACAGTCTTGAAGATGTACGCGGAGAAGGGTGCGCCGGGCGTGGCTTCAAGCCGGAGTGCGGCCGCGTGCTGAAGATCCTTCGCTTCGGGGCAGCCGCGCGATTCGGGGTCGGGGAGGTAGTCGACGATCGCGCCGAGAAGGAGCGCGCTTGAAATATCGGAGAATGAGGAGCCGCACAGGACGGGCGTGAGCTCCTGGCGGTAGATCGGCGCCCGGAGTGCCGAGCGGATTTCCTCGGCGGCGGGGTCGGCGCCTTCGAGTATCTTGGCCATGAGCGCATCGTCGTACATGCTCGCGCGATCGAGAACCTTCTCGCGGTGCTCTCGTGCCTCATCGCGCGCGCGCTCAGAGATGGGGGCATCGGCGAGCGCATACGAAATCGCACGGTCGAGCAAGGCTCCATCGGCAGGTGACGACGCGTAACCTTCGGCGCCGGCCTCCTGCGGTTCTCGTTCTCGCGAGACAGGGAACCAGCGCATCTCGACGAGATCGATGATTCCGTTCCAGAGCTGGCCATCGAAGGTAGGGATCTGGAGCGGCAGCACAGGTTCGCCGAGTTCGCCCGCGACCTGCCGCACCGCCTCGTGAAAATCGGCGCCTCGCCTGTCCATCTTGTTGATAAAGTAGATTCGGGGAATCGCGTGCGCGCGACACCCGCTCGCGATAAAGCCCGTGCGCACCTGCACGCCGGAAACCGCGCAGAGAACGATTATCGCCCCGTCGAGCACGCGAAGCACGCGATCAACTTCAGCGCTGAAATCGACGTGGCCTGGCGTGTCGAGAAGGTGAAAGAGCACACCCCGATGCATAAAACGGACCGCGGCGGTTTTTATCGTGATGCCATGCTGGCGCTCGACGTTGAGGTAGTCTGTGGCGGTGGTCCCGTCGTCGACATTGCCCGCCTGCGCGCGCACGCCCGCGACGTGGAGAACGCGCTCGGTGATCGATGTCTTTCCGGCATCGATGTGGGCGAGTATGCCGATGTTTCGGATCGGCGGGCGCGGTTGCTCTTCGCGGTTCGCATGCGAATTCATTGCGGCATCAGTATACTTCCGCCCCGCCGAATAAAAAAGCCGCCCTTAGGGGGCGGCATTGAATGGTTGAAAGCCTTGTTCGCCAAACGCCGTTCGCTACGCTCCCGGCTATAGCTAGCTTTTGCTCATTACCACCGGTAATGGGCAAAAGCTTTGTTGGCTAAACGGCCCCGCTAGCGCGGTGCCTATGGCTGTCGTTCGCTTCTACCAGCGGTAGTGCGCGAACGCCTTATTAGCCTCAGCCATCTTGTGCATGTCATCTTTCTTCTTGATCGCCGTGCCGGTGCTGTTGAAGGCATCGAAGAGCTCGTCGGCCAGGCATGCGGCCATCGGCTTGCCGGAACGGCCGCGCGAGGCGCCGATGATCCATCGCATCGCGAGCGCTTCGCGGCGTGTTTCGCGGATCTCGATAGGCACCTGGTAGGTCGCGCCACCCACTCTTCGGGATTTGACCTCGATGGAGGGCTTCACGTTCTCGAGCGCCTTCGTGAAGGCGTCGAGCGCGGGCTGACCGGACTTCTGCTGCAGCTGCTCAAGGGCATCGTACATAATGCCCATGCAGATTGATTTTTTGCCCTGCCACATCATGCGGCAGACAAAACGCGTTACCGTGGTGGAATTATATTTGACATCAGGCGCGTGGCCTCTGTCGATCGTTTTCTTCTTTCTTCCCATGTGTCACCTCGCTCAAGCCTTGGGCTTCTTGGCGCCGTACTTGGAACGGCCCTGCTTGCGGTCTTCGACGCCAAGGGCGTCTTTCGTGCCGCGAATGATGTGATAGCGCACACCAGGAAGGTCTTTGACACGGCCACCGCGGACGAGCACAGCGGAGTGCTCCTGAAGATTGTGTCCGATTCCCGGAATATACGCAGTTACTTCAATGCCATTGGTGAGGCGAACACGGGCGACTTTGCGGAGCGCCGAGTTTGGTTTTTTCGGCGTAACCGTCATGACGCGAGTGCAGACGCCGCGGCGCTGAGGACAGCTCATGAGCGCGGGTGATTTCGTCTTCCACTGGTTCTGCTTTCTTCCGTTTCGGATAAGCTGGTTGATAGTCGGCATATTAGCTCCAGACTCCCTTTTTTACCCCGCCCGAGTCAGCATCTCAGGAGAGCATTTTCTCAAAATCTATATTCCTAGCCGCGAAAAACTGCGGTGGCTGCTTTCGCGGCTATGCAGAATACCTTTCTCGCACAATGTATGTCAAGAGCCGCACTTGCGGCGCTCGCGGCGCCGCCGGCTCCCATCTCACTCTCCCGAAGAGTCCATGTCCTCGCTAAATCCTTCGTCGTTGTCGAACACCGAGGGTTCATCGAAGCTCACATCGGCCGAAGTGCGATCCTGAAGAATCGCCGGCGGCGCCAGTTCGCGCTCCTGCTTCCGCTTCTCGAGCACTTCCTCAACCATAGCGTTGAGATCGTCGTTCTCAGCGTCGAAGAGCTTCACCTGGCGGTACTGTTTCATGCCCGTGCCCGCGGGGATGAGGTGACCGATGATCACGTTCTCCTTGAGACCGCGCAGCTGGTCAATCTCGCCCTTGATGGCGGCGTCGGTGAGCACCCTCGTCGTTTCCTGGAAGGAAGCCGCCGCGAAGAACGAATCGATCTTGAGCGAGGCGCGTGTGATGCCGAGGAGTATCGGCCGCGCGACTGCCGCCTGGCCGCCCTCCTCCATGACTCTGCGGTTTTCCTCGTGGAATCTGTGCTTGTCGACCTGCTGTCCATAGATGAATACCGTGTCGCCCGGGTTGACGATTTCGACCTTCTTCATCATCTGGCGGATGATGACGCCGATGTGCTTGTCGTTGATGGTGACGCCCTGCGCGCGGTACACCTGCTGGACCTCATCCATCAGGTAGCGCTGGCAGGCCTGCTCGCCAAGGATCGCCAGAATGTCGTGCGGGTTCTTGCTGCCGTCGCAGAGGAGCTCGCCCGCCACCACCTTGTCGCCATTGCGGACGAGGAGGCGGCGGTTCTTGGCGACCAGATGCTTGTAGGTCTTGCCGAAGGAGTCGCGGATGTTGATCACGCGCTTGCCCTTGAGGGAGCCGCCGAAGGTGACGGTGCCGGACACCATCGCGAGCACGGTCGGAGTCTTGGGCTTGCGGGCTTCGAAGAGCTCGCCGACGCGCGGCAGACCGCCCGTGATGTCCATGGCTTTGGCGCTCTCCTTGAGGATCTTCGCCAGAATCTTGCCCGCGTGCACGTTTTCGCCGTCTTCGACGTTCACATACGCGCCCTCAGGCAGATAGTAGGTCTCGATATCGTTGCCGGCCTCATCGGTGATCATGATCCGCGGCTCTTTCATGTCGCGTTCGCTGCTGACGTCGGTGATGATCTTCTCGACGTTCCCGGTCTCGGCGTTGATCTCTTCCTTCAAAGTTGAGCCCGGAACGATGTCCTCGTAGCGGACGATGCCGTCGTGCTCCGAGATGATCGGGTCGTTGAAGGGGTCGAAGGTGGCGATCGTCTCGTTCGCGACGAGAATCTGTCCGCGGCCGACCACCATGTCGGAACCATTGCGGATTTCGACCTTCTGCTCCTGCGCGATGAGGAGGAGCTTGTCTTTGAGCGCCTTCGCGTAGGAGATGCTCGGCGACTTCTGCTCGGTTCCGTCCGATTTCTTGACCACCAGGTCCTCTTTCATGACGCGCTGGCCGTCTTCGACGAGGAGCTTGTCGCCCTTCGCAAGATCGAAGGCGCCGAAAACCCTGTTCACATAGATGTAGCCTCTGCGGGTAAAGAGCAGGTGGCCGTGATCGGCCTTGACGTAGGAACCTTCGATGTCGGCGATGTACACCGGATAGTGCAGAGAGATGCGGTTCTCTTCAGCCGCTTTGGTCGCCGCGCCGCCGATGTGGAATGTACGCATGGTGAGCTGGGTTCCAGGCTGGCCGATGGACTGGGCAGCGATGATGCCGACAGCCTCGCCGATCTCGACGGTCTTGCCGGTGGCGAGGTTGCGGCCGTAGCACTTGCGGCAGACGCCGTGCTCAGCCTCGCAGGTGAGGACCGTGCGCACCGAAACTTCTTCGATGCCCGACGCCTCGATCTGGTCGGCGACTTCCTCGGTGATCTCTTCGTTGGAACCGACAATGACTTGCCCAGTAATCGGGTGGCGGATCGGGTCGAGGGTGAAGCGGCCGATGATGCGCTCGCGGAGAGACTCGATGATCTCGTCGCCATCCTTGATCGCGGTGTGGACCGCGCCGTTGATGGTGCCGCAGTCGTCGTTGTTGACCACCACATCCTGCGCGATGTCGACGAGACGGCGCGTCAGGTAGCCGGCGTCGGCTGTCTTGAGCGCGGTGTCCGCGAGACCCTTGCGCGCGCCGTTGGTCGAGATGAAGAACTCGATGACCGACAGGCCTTCGCGGAAGTTCGAGCGGATCGGCAGCTCGATGATGTCGCCTGACGGCTTGGCCATGAGGCCTCGCATGCCGGCCAGCTGGCGGATCTGGTTCTTGCTGCCGCGCGCGCCGGAGTGCGCCATCATGTAGATGTTGTTGAAACCGTCGCGGTCCTTCTCGAGGACCTTCATCATGACGGCGGTGAGTTCTTCGTTCGTCTTGGACCACACCTCGACGACGCGGTTGTAGCGCTCGTCCTGGGTGATGTGGCCCGCGAGATACTGCTGCTGGATGGCGTCGACTTCCTTGTTGGCCTTCTCGATCATCTCGGCCTTCTCGCGCGGGATGACGATGTCGTCCATGCCGATGGTCGCACCGAAGAAGGTGGCGTACTTGAAGCCCATCTCTTTGATGGTGTCGAGCATGTTGACGGTGATGAAGGGGCCGTTGGTGCGGTACACGTGCTCGATAAGGAGCCGGATATCCTTGTCGGTCAAGGCGTAGTTGATGTAGGGAACTTCCTTCGGCAGCGCCTCGTTGAGGAGGATGCGGCCGGCGGACGTTTTGATGATGTGGTTCTTGTCCGGCGTTCCAAGCTTGTTGTAGCCGTCCCACACGGGGGTTTTGGCCACCGGCACGTAGACGAGGGCCTGGTAGTCGCAGGCGCCGTACTCGCAGGCGAGCAGAAGCTCTTCTGCGGTCGAGTAGTGTTTGCCCTCACCCTTGACGCCGGGCTTGTGGCGGCTCAGGAAGTTGATGCCGAGAACCATGTCCTGCGACGGATAGACGATGGTCTTTCCGCTGGCGGGGTCGAGGAGGTTGCGGCTCGAGAGCATGAGGGTCCAGCACTCGGCCTGCGCCGCGTGCGTGAGGGGAACGTGGACCGCCATCTGGTCGCCGTCGAAGTCGGCGTTGTACGCCTTGCAGACGAGCGGGTGCAGCTTGATTGCCTTGCCCTCGACCAGCATCGGCTCGAAGGCCTGGATGCCGAGGCGGTGCAGAGTCGGCGCGCGGTTGAGGAGCACCGGATGCTCCTTGACAACTTCGTCCAGCACCGCGAAAACCTCGGGGGTCTCCGACTCGACGAGCATTTTTGCCTTCTTGATATTGTAGACGACATCCTTCTCGACGAGCTTCTTCATGATGAAGGGCTTGAAGAGCTCGAGGGCCATCTTGGTGGGGAGTCCGCACTGCCACATCTTGAGCTCGGGGCCGACGACGATGACCGAGCGGCCGGAGTAGTCGACGCGTTTGCCGAGCAGGTTCTGGCGGAACCGTCCCTGCTTTCCTTTCAGCATGTCGGCGAGCGACTTGAGCGGGCGGTTTCCCGCACCCTTCACCGCCCGGCGGCGGCGTGTATTGTCGAAGAGCGCATCGACAGCCTCCTGCAGCATGCGCTTCTCGTTGAAAATGATGATGTCGGGCGCGTTGAGCTGCAGCAATTTCTTGAGGCGGTTGTTGCGGTTGATGACTCTGCGGTAGAGGTCGTTGAGGTCGCTTGTGGCGAAGCGCCCGCCATCGAGCTGGACCATCGGGCGGAGCTCGGGAGGAATGACGGGGATCACCGTGAGGATCATCCACTCGGGCCGGTTGCCCGACGAACGGAAAGACTCGACGAGTTCGATGCGCTTCAAGAGGCGCTTGTCGGCCTTGGCGCCGCGGTCGATCATCTTGAGCCTGAGTTCCTGGGAGAGCCTGTCGAGGTCGATCTGCTCGAGGAGGGAGCGGATGGCCTCGGCGCCCATGCCGGCGGTGAAGGCGCCGCCGAAGCGGTCCATCGCCTCGCGGTATTCCTCGTCGGTCAAAAGCTGCATTTTCTTGAGTTCGGTCTCGCCCGGATCGATGACGATGTACTTCTCGTAGTAGAGCACGGATTTGAGCGTCGCCATGGGCAGGTTGAGAAGAAGGCCCATGCGGCTGGGCACCGAGCGGTAGAACCAGATATGCGATACCGGGCTCGCGAGCTCGATGTGGCCCATGCGCTCGCGGCGGACCTTCGAGTTGGTAACCTCGACGCCGCAGCGGTCACAGATGACGCCCTTGTACCGGATGGACTTGAATTTTCCGCAGTAGCACTCCCACTCCTTGGTGGTTCCAAAAATGCGCTCGCAGAAAAGACCGTCGCGCTCCGGCCGGAGCGTCCTGTAATTGATCGTCTCAGGCTTCTTGACCTCACCATAGGACCAGGCGCGGATCATCTCCGGGCTGGCGAGATGGATGGAAATGTTGTCAAAATCCTGAATATCTCTCATGCTACCCCCTCGGGCTTCAGCACGGCGCGTACCGCGGTACTTGCCGTGTCGCGGCATCTCTCATGCCGCAGAACAAATTCCAACGGCGCGCCCCTTTTCGGAAGCGCGCCCACGATATTCCGTACAATCAGAACTGATCGGTCTGCTTCTTGATGATATCTTCGTCGCGCTCCGTGAGCGCGATCTGCTTGCCCTTCGAGTCGTAGACCTTGATGTCGAGCGCAAGGCCGCGGAGCTCCTGCACCATGACGTTGAAGGCTTCGGGGATGCCCGCCGCCGTGTGCGGCTCGCCCTTTACGATCGCCTCGTAAATCTTGGAGCGGCCGGTCATGTCGTCGGACTTGATCGTCAGAAGCTCCTGGAGCGTGTTCGCCGCACCGTAGGCCTCGAGCGCCCACACTTCCATTTCGCCGAGGCGCTGGCCGCCGAACTGGGCCTTGCCGCCGAGCGGCTGCTGCGTGACGAGGGAGTACGGTCCGGTCGAGCGCGCATGCATCTTGTCGTCGACAAGGTGGTGCAGCTTGAGGAAGTACACGATGCCCACCGTGATCGGATTCTTGAAGAACTCGCCGGTCTTGCCGTCGCGCGCCATCACCTTGGACGACACAGGCAGGTTCGCCTGGCGCAGCTTGTCTTCAATCTGCTCCTGCGAGGGAGACTGGAAGACGTGGCAGGCGTACCACTCGTTGAGGGTGCTCGCCGCCCAGCCCAGCTCGGTCTCCATGATCTGGCCGATGTTCATGCGCGAAGGGACGCCCAGCGGGTTGAGGCAGATGTCGAGCGGCGTGCCATCTTCGAGATAGGGCATGTCTTCGACCGGGAGCACGCGGGCCACGACGCCCTTGTTCCCGTGGCGTCCAGCCATCTTGTCGCCCTCTTTGAGCTTGCGTTTCACCGCGACGAGAACCTTGACAGTCTCCTCGACGCCGGGCGCGAGGTCGTCGTTGTTGGCGCGGGACATGCGCTGCACATCGATCACCGTACCCTCGATGCCGTGCGGCACGCGGAGGGACGAATCGCGGACATCTTTTGCCTTTTCACCGAATATCGAGTTGAGGAGCTTGAACTCGGGCGTCGTGTCCGAGTCGCTCTTGGGCGTAACCTTGCCGACGAGAATGTCGCCGCTCTTCACTTTTGCGCCGATGCGCACGACGCCCTCGCCGTCGAGGTTGTCGAGCATCTTTTCGCTCGTGTTCGGGATGTCGCGCGTGATGCGCTCAGGCCCGAGCTTGGTGTCGCGCACCTCGAGGATGAACTCCTTGATGTGGATCGACGTGAAGAGGTCTTCCTTGACGACGCGCTCAGAAATCAGGATGGCGTCCTCATAGTTGTAGCCGTTCCAGGGCACGAAGCCCGCGAGGATGTTGCGGCCGAGGGCGAGTTCGCCCTGGCTCGTCGCGGGGCCGTCGGCGATCACCTGACCTTTGAGGATCTTCTCGCCGCGCTTGACGATGGGCCTGTGATTGAAGCAGGTATCCTGGTTCGTGCGTTGGTACTTGATCAGCTGGTAAACATCGGTTTCATCCGGCGTCTCGGGCTTGTCGGGGCGGATCACGACGCTGTTGGCGTCGACGTGCTCGACGATGCCCGCGCGCTTTGCCTTGATCAGCACGCCAGAGTCGTAGGCGGTCTTCCACTCCATGCCTGTTCCGATGCGCGGCGGCTCCGTGAAGACGAGGGGCACCGCCTGGCGCTGCATGTTCGAACCCATGAGCGCGCGGTTGGCGTCGTCGTGCTCGAGGAAGGGAATGAGCGCGGCGGACACCGAGATGATCTGTTTCGGCGAAACATCCATGTACTGGATCTCGCCGGGAGTGCGCATGGTGTAGTCGCCCTGGTGGCGGCAGGAGACGGTCTGGTCGAGGAACTTGCCGCCCTGATCGATGCGGGCCGAGGCCTGCGCGATGTAGTACTTGTCCTCGTCGATGGCCGAGAGGTACTCGATGTCGTCGGTGACCTTGCCGTCGCGGACCTTGCGGTAGGGCGTCTCGAGGAAACCATAATCGTTCACTGTGGTGTAGGTCGCGAGCGACACGATGAGGCCAATGTTCGGACCTTCCGGCGTCTCGATGGGGCACATGCGCCCGTAGTGGGTGTAGTGGACGTCGCGCACCTCGAAGCCGGCGCGGTCGCGGTTGAGGCCGCCGGGGCCGAGGGCGTTGAGCCGCCGCTTGTGCGTGAGCTCGGCGAGCGGGTTGACCTGGTCCATGAACTGGGAGAGCTGGGAAGTTCCGAAGAACTCCTTGATCGCGGCGACGATCGGCTTGATCGTGATGAGGTCCTGAGGCTTCGCGGTCTCGAGGTCCTTGCCGGTCATGCGGTCTTTCGCGGTACGCTCCATGCGGCTGAAGGCGACCTTCATCACGTTGGAAAGCAGTTCGCCGACCGCGCGGACGCGGCGGTTGCCGAGGTGGTCGATGTCGTCGATGTTCGCCTCGCCGTAGTAGACGTTGATGAGGTGCTTCATCGTGGCGACGATGTCGTCTTTGGTGAGAGTGTTCGTCTTCATCTCGAAGTCGAACTTCTTGTTCAGCTTGTATCGGCCTACCGCGCCAAGGTCGTACTGGCGGGCGGTGAAGAACATGTTGTGCAGGTCGCGCTCGGCGTTCTCCATCGAAATGGGCTCGCCCGGGCGGAGCATCGAGTAGACCGCGGAGATCGCGTCTTCCTTGGTCGGCTCATCCTGATCGGGAGTTTCCTTGACGAGCTTCACGTCCTCGCGCTCGAAGCAGTTGAGGATCATCTCGTTGTGGAGGGACTTTTCATCGTCGAAGTCGATCACCTCGATGCTGCCGATGCCGAGATTCATGAGTTCGTCGATCTCGTGGAGGTGGATCTTGTCGCCGGCGCGGAAGAGCCGCTTCTGCTCGCCATCGAGCTCGATGTAGACAGCCTTCGCGAGGATCTTGCCGACAAGCGCGTCCTTCGCGGCCTGATCTTCGCTGAGCTCAACCTCTTTCGTCGAGTAGAACGCGGTGATGATCTCCTCGCGGGACTGGAATCCGATCGCCCTGAGGAACATCGTGCCGAGAATTTTCCGCTTGCGGTCGATCTTCGCGTGGATGAGGTCGTGCTTCTGGTCGATCTCAAACTCAAGCCAGCTCCCCCGGTAGGGAATGATGCGCGAAGAGAACACGCCCTTCTCGTGGCTGAACACGACGCCGGGCGAACGGTGGATCTGCGAGACAATGACGCGCTCGGCGCCGTTGATGATGAAGGTTCCCCTGTCTGTCATGAGGGGGATGTCGCCGAGATATATCTCTTTCTGGCGAATCTCTCCGGTCTTCTTGAAGACGAGATTGATGACCGCCTTGAGGGGAACCGAGTAGGTGAGCCCCTTCTGCTTGCACTCAAGCTCTGAATATTTGATCGATTTCTCGTCGAGCGAGTAGTGTTCGTACTCGATCACGAGATCGCCGGAGGGACTCTCGATGGGGAATGTCGTCCGAAATACTTCTTCGAGCCCACTCTGCTCTAGAGTGCCGCTCTTCCGTATCTTGTCCCTCTGGAGAAAGCGCTCATACGACGCGAGCTGAATATCGATGAGATCGGGGATATCCATAACATCGCGGTAATCTTTTCCAATATATGTGCGCTTAATCTTCTGTTCGGTATACGCCATGCGTCACCCCTCCATGCGCGTTCGCACGCGCGGGTCAAAGGTCCATGCGCCACGGATTCTCATCCTGGCACCACCATCATTTCCGTCATCAGGAAGCATTCCGGAACCTGCACGCCAGAGTGCGTCCTGAAAACGGGGGGACTCGCCGGTTCTCGCCCCGAAAGGCATCTTCCGCGGTCCCTCCCTGAATCAAAGGCGGCCCGCTTGAGTGGGCCGCCCCGGTTCGTCGATTCGCTTACTTTACGTCGACTGCGCCGCCAGCGGCTTCGATCTGCTTCTTAACCTTTTCAGCCTCATCCTTGGAGACATTCTCCTTGAGGGGCTTGTCGCCGGCTTCGACAAGGTCCTTGGCTTCTTTGAGGCCAAGACCGGTGATGGCGCGGACTCCCTTAATGATAGCGATTTTCTTGTCGGCGGGCACGTTGCCTTTGAGGATGACCGTGAACTCGGTCTTCTCTTCGACAGGTGCGGCTGCGGCGCCGGCTGCGGGCGCTGCGGCGACTGCCACGGGCGCTGCCGCGGTTACGCCAAACTTCTCTTCCATCGCCTTCACGAGATCGGAGATCTCGAGGACTGTCATCGAGGCAATCGCGTCGATGATCTGCTCTTTGGTCATTGCTGCCATATTATCTTCTCCTTGTTTCATGCTCACCCGCCGCTACGGGCGGGTTCTCTATCGAACTCCGACAGGAACGGCAGCGTTCCGAAGCCTGACGGATTCTTGAACTGTTCGCGCCGCCCGCTGGACGGCGCATGCGATATCTCAGTTCGCGCCTTCCTGGGCCTTCTTCTCCTCGATCGCCTTGAGCACGCGCACCAGTTTGGTGGGAATCGCGTTGATGACGTAGACGAGGTTCTGGGCGGGCGCCTGCATCGCGGACATGAGCATCGCGATGAGCTGACCGCGGCCAGGCAGCTTGCTGAAGGCTTCGACCTGCTTGAGGTCCATGAACTGGCGATCCACCATGGCGCCCTTCACGACGAGGTTCGGGGTTTCCTTGGCGAAATCGAGGAGGACCTTCGCGACATCGTTCGAGTCCGTCTTGACGAACGCGACCGCGGTCGGTCCGGAGAGCACCGGCTCCACTGAATTCGGGTAGCCAAGCTCCTCGAAGGCGAGACGCGCGAAATTGTTCTTTATAACATGCAGCTCGACACCTTTCTCGCGAAGCTGATGCCGGAGCGCGGTGATCTGCTCCACCGTCAGGCCTCGATACTCGGTGAAGATGAAGTCGTTGGAACCGGAAATCATCTCCTTGAGCGCACCTATGGCTTCGACTTTCTTCGGCTGGACTTTTGACGCTTTGATTGCCATAGTCTTACCTCTTCTCCGATTTGTTCAGCGCCACTTTGACGCTCGGCCCCATGGTCGGCGTCAGGTAGACTGAGGTCACAAAGTCGCCCTTCGCATCGGCGGGGCGCTTGCGGTTCACTTCATCGACGAGCACCGTGAGGTTTTCGGCGATCTTCTCGGCGGCCATCGAGATCTTGCCGACCGGAAGGTGGATGATGTTGGACTTGTCGGTGCGGTACTCGGTTCGGCCCTTGCGCAGCTCATTGAGCGCGGCGGGAAGGTCGTTCGTGACCGTGCCTGTCTTCGGGTTCGGCATGAGGCCTCTGCGGCCGAGCACCATACCGAGCTTGCCGACGTCCTTCATCATGTCGGGGGTCGCGACCGCGATATCGAAATCGAGCCAACCACCCTTGATCTTCTCGATGAGGTCATCGCTTCCCGCGTACGCGGCGCCGGAATCGAGCGCTTCTTTGACGCGCTCGGGCTTGCAGAACACGAGAATGCGCTTCTCTGCCCTGAACTGATTCGGGAGCACCACGGTGTCGCGCACCGTCTGGCTCTTCTTGAGGTTGAGCCTGATGTGGACTTCGACCGTCTCATCGAACTTCGCGGTCTTGAGATCCTTCACGAGCGCGCACGCGGCGCCAATCTCATACGCCTGCGAAGAGTCGACCTTCTTCGCCACTTCGTTGTATTTTTTGCCGTGTTTCATCTCATGACTCCACTTCTACGCCCATCGAGCGGGCAGTACCTGCGATGATGCGCTTCGCGGCCTCGATATCGTTCGCGTTGAGATCCGGGAGCTTCTGCTTGGCGATCTCTTCGAGTTTTGCCTTGGAGAGCTTCGCGACTTTTTCCTTGTGGGGAAGCGAGGATCCCTTTTCGATGCCGCAGGCTTTCTTGATGAGCACGCTGGCGGGAGGTGTCTTCAGGATAAAGGTGAATGTTTTATCCTGATAGATGGTGATGATCGCCGGGATGACGAGTCCGGGCTCCATGCTCTTCGTGCGCTCATTGAACTGCTGGCAGAACATGGGTGCCGAAACGCCATGAGGACCCAGGGCGGGTCCTACGGGAGGAGCTGGCGTCGCTTTGCCGGCGGGGCACTGCAACTTGACTATTGCAGTAATTTTCTTTTTGGCCATAGCCGTTCTCCTATCGTGGTATACCCGGCAATCACAAGCCGGGGTAGCGTCCCTGTAGGGCAGGGACTCCCATCATCGGAGCAAAAACCCCTTATCTGAGAAGCATTCCGGGCAAAAGGCCCGAATGCCGCTGTACAAAGATCACTGCGCCCCTCGGAGAGGCGCTCACTTATATCTTTTCGACCTGCGCCATGTCGACTTCGACAGGCGTCGATCTTCCAAAAATCTGCACGCTCACTTTGAGCTTGCTCTTCTCGGCGTTCACCTCGTCGATGACGCCGGAGAACGATTCGAAGGGCCCCTCGATGATCTTGACCTGCTCGCCCACGGAGAAACTCTGCCGGAAGTGCACAGGCCGCTCGCCCTTCAGTTCGCCGGTGCGCTGGAGGATGCGCTTCACTTCTTCCATCGTGATCGGCTGTGGCCTCGCGTTTGAGGCGGAACCGACAAACCCGGTGACGCCGTTGATGTTGCGGATCACCGCGCACGTCGTCTTCCAGCCGTTGTCCGGGAGGTCCATCTCGACGAGGATGTATCCGGGCAGTATCTTGCGGGACACTGTACGCTTTTTACCCTCTTTGACCTCGGACACTTCTTCGGAAGGAACTTTTACATCCGTGACGATATCGCGCGAAAGTTCGCTCGAGTCGACGAGCATGCGGATCGTCTTCTCGATTTTATTCTCATAGCCGGAGTAAACATGGAGAATGTACCAGGATTTTGCCATCCCTTTTCTGCCTTATCGGAAAACGACCTCGATTCCCAACACAATAAGGAAATCGATGAGGCCGAGCACAAGGGCTACCGCAACAGTGGAAACAACAACAATTTTTGTAGAGGCGATAACATCGTCTTTGGATGGCCACACAACTTTCGAAAGTTCTGCGTAACTATCCTTGAAGAACTGAATGATCTTCTTCATGGCGGCTCCTTGGTCCCTTTCGCTCCGCGCGGCGCTGACGCGCAACGCTTCGCATACTTCATACTAGCAGGCCAGGTAGGACTCGAACCCACAACATCCGGTTTTGGAGACCGGCGCTCTACCATTAGAGCTACTGGCCTAAACTGATTATTTTACTTTGGTTTCCCGGTGCAGTGTGTGCTTTCGGTCCCACTTGCAATATTTCATGAGCTCAAGCTTTTCCTGCGTGGTCTTGCGGTTTTTCTTCGTGGTATAGTTGCGGCGCTTGCACTCGGTGCACTGCAGGGCGATAGTCTCAACGTTCTGTTTTTTCTTGGATGCCATGGCTCCCATTCCTTTCGCGGCGATCTGCAATCGTGCACGCCGGATTAATCGTAAAATGAATTCGAGCCCCCGAACGGAATCGAACCGTTGACCTTATCCTTACCATGGATATGCTCTGCCAACTGAGCTACAGGGGCGCAAATAGAGCGTGGCGAATATATCACCCGAAGAGGGATATGTCAAGATCGCGACGTGCTTCTCCCGCGAGCTCGTCGGGAGAAAGCATTGGTTATTGAAACAGCAACTTTGTCTTTTGTCAACACGAGCAGCGTTATTCCTATCACGGCGAACACAATCGTGCCGGCAACAAGGGGAATCCCCGCGTAGATGAGCTTGGAGCGCGCGCGCGACACCAGCGAAAGCGTCACACGGTCGGCCACGATCGCGGGGAGCACCGCCACGAGCGAGAATGCCAGCATCTTGAAGGTATATTTGAAGGATTCCCATAATTCCGAGCGAATTCCTTCGATATTGCCGCGGATGAGCGCCGCAACGAGGAGGGCTGTGTTGACCGCGCTCGAGAGCGAGAGCGCAAAGGCGATGCCCGGTCCCTTGAATTTCGCGGCCAGCGCGAGCACCAGAAGAATGTTCACGCCGAAGCTCGCGATGCCCGCCCAGGTTGGTGTTTTCGTGTCGCTGCGCGCGTAGAAGGCCGGTGCGATCAGTCGGTTCATCGCGATGAAGACAAGGCCCGTCTGGTGCCAGAAGAAGACCCCCGCCGTCAGTCCCACGGAAATATCCGAAAAATCGCCGCTCTTGAAAAGAAGGGTCACGATCCGCACATTGAAGGCCATTGAGAACACCGCCACCGGCACCGTGAGCAGAAGGAGCGAACGCATGGTTTGCCCGAGCGTCACCGAGTAATCGCGCCATGCCTTCTCGCGCACCGCGTCGGCCAGGCGCGGCAGCAGCACAGTCCCCGCGGAAACCGCAAATATGCCGAGAATGAGCTCCTGGAGGCGGAGCGAGTACTGAAGACTCGACGCGGTGCCCGTGCCCACGCGCGAGGCGAGGGCCGTGCTCACGAGATCGTTCACCTGGTACGCCGCCATGCCCAAAATGGTCGGCGCGATGAGGGCGAACACTCTGAGCATCCCCGGATTCCGGAACGCGCGCAGCGGATTCATGAACCCAAAGCGCGTGCCGAGCTTGAGCACGGCCGGCACCTGCACGATCGCCTGCGCGAGACCGCCGATCACCACGCCGACTGCCATCGCCCGGGCTGGATTGCCGAGCTTGCCGCCCACGAGCCAGGGCACCACGATGAAGCAGAGGTTGAAGAGGATGGGCGCGAGCCCCGAGGGACCGAAAATTTCGTGCGAGTTGAGGATGCCCTGCAGGAGCGCGGCGAAGGACACGAGGGCGAGGAAGGGGAACATGATGCGCGTCAGAATCGCGGTCTCGACGGGATCCGAGCCGAAGAGCCTGACAATGAGCGGCGCGAAGGCGATGCCGAGCGCGACCACCGCGCTTACACAGATCGTGAGCACCGTGAGGCTCGCGGACAAGAACTCGCGCGTTTCAGAATCGCTCTGCGCGTGGAGATAGCCCTTGTAGGTGGGAATGAAGGCGACGGTGATCGATCCCTCGGCGAAGAGGCGCCGCATGAAGTTCGGAATGATGAAAGAGACTGTGAATGCGTCCGAAAAGAGCCCCGTGCCGAGAAAGCGCGCCTTCGTCATCTCGCGGATCAGGCCGAGCACGCGCGAGATCAGCGTGAGAAACGAGAGTACGCCCGCGCTGCGCATCATTTTCGCGGACGCGCGCTCGGCATGCTCAGGTTCAGTGTGCGGGGCCATCGCCGCTAGCCTACTTCAAGCGCGGCGAAAGTTGAAGAGGTCACGTCGCGTCGCGCGCGCCATAGGAGGCTCAGGCTGGAGGCGCCCTTGCGGGCAGGCTGCCTGTGCCGCGCCCGCTGGATGGCGCCGCGCGCGGCGGGGAGCCCGCCCCATTTCAGCGCAGGGCCCGCCCGTGCTTTAATGAGCGGCATGACGAGCCATTCCCGCGGTCCGCGCATTAGACTCATCGCGCTCGATCTCGATGACACACTCCTGCGCGCCGATCTCAGCATATCGGAAGCGAACAAGCGCGCGCTGCAGCGCGCCGAGAATATGGGCATCCACATCGTCCTCGCGTCCGGGCGCAACTACCACTCGATGCGCCGGTATTCGGAAGAGCTCTTCATCCACCGGCGCGGCGACTTTCTCGTCGGCTCGAATGGCGCGCAGCTCATCAAGGCCAGCACCGGCGCCCTACTCGAAGACCTCGCCCTGCCAGCTGCCTTCTGCAGAGGCCTTCTCGAAGATTTCGAGCGCAAGGGTTACTTGTGGCAACTCTACATCGAGGGAAAGATCTACTGCAGCCGCCTCAACAAGTGGGCTCTCATCGACCACCAGCTCTCCAGCCTTCCTCTCGAAGTGATCCACAATCTCGACGATGTGGTCGGCAGAGACCAGACGAAGATCGTGATCGGCGGAGAACCAGCCCAGATCGAGTCGATCTACCGCGAATTGACCGCGAGCATCGGCGGCCAGACCGAAATCGTCACGTCCAAGCCCTACTTCCTCGAAGTGCTCCCGAAGGGAGCGAGCAAGGGCGCAGCGCTTGAGCGCCTTACCGCCCGCCTCCACCTCAGCATGGAATCCGTGCTCGCGATCGGAGACGCGAGGAACGACCTCGAGATGATCAAGCGTGTCGGATGGGGCTGCGCTCCCGCCAACGCGGCGGAGGAAATCCGAGCGGTGGCGCGCTTTTTGTCGTCAAAGACGAACGAGGAGGATGCCGTGGCCGATGTTCTCGCCCACCTCGTGTTCAGCGAGGAAGCCCTGAAAGAAATTCGATGAGATACTGCTGCGTGCCGAGGAAAAAGCGATTCTGAAGCTCAGCGGCTGGTTGGGAAATGTAGCGGTAGTGCCAACTCTCCCACATGTAACCTGTGACTGGTTCCATCCCCTTCGGAAACGAGAGCGAAAATCCGTATTTCGCGGCGTTCGCGGTGAGCCAGCGGCTCTGGGCGGTGGTGGCGAACTCGTCGGTGATCGATCCAAAATCGATGACGGTGCCGAGCTGGTGCTGCGACATTCCGGGCGGCGCGGAAACGCGCTCAGCCTCGGACTTGCCCATCTCCTTGACGTTTCGCTCGAACACACTCTTCTGATACGAGTACGATCTGTAGGTTGAAGACACAACGAGAGTTATCCCTTCCGCGCGGGCCGCCTCCGCCATGCGCACAAGCGCGTCTCTCGCGGGGGCGCGCAGCTGCATGCTCTTCTTCGAGGTCGCGAAGGGATATTTGCCGTCAAGCGAGACGAGATCCGCGGGCACAAAATCTGAGGGGAGCGCGACGGTTTTGTCCACGCGGCGCAGAAGGTTCGGATCACGCTTCATCGCATCGAGCACTTCCTTGAAGAGCACGGTGAAGCCGGCGGCATCCTTCCCAATTCCGTCCACGATCTTCGCTCTGTCCGCGTCGTTCAGTCGAAGCGCGTTGATTCCAGCGACGACCTGCGACCGGATGTCGCCGGGCAGAGCCGCGAGCGGGTCCTTTTTAGCCTCGGAACACGCTGTCGAGGCAAAAAGCGCGAAGAGAATCAAAGTGATAGTTGCAAAGCGCGTCGAAGCTCGCATAATGGGACCATACCACGATCGCGCCATGCGTTGAAAGGATCTTCCATGACAGCAACCCAATATGCCCGATTCTCGGAAATTCGAGGCGAGATGAAGCGCTACATCGAATCGATGCTCGACAAAAGCGCGTGGCTTCTCGACATCCAGCGCGCGCTCTACCGCGAGAGGGGCTACCGCGAGGAAGATCTCGAGTCGCCAGTCGTCTACAACCTCGCGCTCGACGACGTGAACCCGGGGAGCGACCCTCGTTTCATCGTGGTGGCTGACAATCCAGGGCTCCAGGAGCAGAAGCTCAAGAACCACCGCTACCTCGTGGGCCAGTCGGGAAAACTGGCGGTTTCATGGTTTCGGAACCACCTCGACATGGATTTCAGGACCGCGACTATCATCATCAACAAGACCCCAATACACACGCCCAAGACCGCCGAGCTTCGCATCTTGGCCAAGCTCGCGGGCGAGAGGCGCGACGAGCTCGCCGCGCTTCTGGAAGAGAGCCAGCGGGTGATGGCCCGATTCGCGATTGAACTCGCGGAGTGCATGGGGTGCCCGCTCTGGGTTTCGGGAATCGGAGAATTGCGGAGCCGGGGAATATTTCAGGTTTGGGCCGAGGAGCTTCGCTCGCTCGCCGCGCGGTCGAAGCCCGGCACGCGCGCGAACATCCTTCTCTTCCGGCACTTTTCGATGAATCAGTTCGCGATCGAGTTTGCCGCCGCGGAACGCGGCGAGGTTGCAGAACGCGGTGAGGCTTCGGAACGAGACGAAGCCGCGAGGGAGTTCGGCCGCGCGAAGGTGGAACCAGAGGTGGAGGCGGACGCCAATGCCGCGCTCGCCCTCCTCAAAAGGATCGGCGAGCGCAACAGGCGGAGAATTCTAGGATTCTAACCTGACACGGAGGATTTAGCTGCGGCCCCGGTGCTTGATCCTGAGGTACACCTGCTTGCCTGGCACCATGGGGTTCGTGCGCTCATCGATCTCGAAGAGGTTGACTGCCTTGATGAGCTCGCCGAGCTTTCTGAAACCGTAGTTTCGGGGATCGAACTCGGGGAGCCGGTTCGCGATGTACGTGCCGACCTCTCCAAGGTATGACCAGCCAAACTCATCGGCAGCCTCTTCCGCCGCGCTGAGAAGAAGGGCCTTGAGTTTCTTGTCGGCCTTGATGTCGGAGGGAGCCGAAGCCGCGCGGCTCGAGTCCCTGTCAGGATGGCTCTCTCGCTCTTCATCCGACTCCGCGACATTCGCCTGAAGAATCTCGGTGTAGATGAATTTGTCGCAAGCCGCGACGAAGGGTTTCGGTGTTTTGCGCTGCCCAAACCCGAGGACGAGCTTTCCGTCCTCGCGCAGGCGGGCGGCCAAACGCGTAAAGTCGGAGTCGCTCGACACGATGCAGAAGCCGTCGAGGTTCTCCGTGTAGAGCAGGTCCATCGCGTCGATGATCATCGCGCTGTCGGTCGAATTCTTGCCCGTGGTGTAAGCGAACTGCTGTACCGGTTGAATGGCGTACTCGAGGAGCCGCTCTTTCCAGCCGCGCAGGTTGGGGTTTGTCCAATCGCCGTAGATGCGCTTCACGCTGGCGATTCCGTATTTCGCTATTTCAGCCAAGAGGCCATCGATGATCGATGGCTGAGTATTGTCAGCATCAACGAGGACCGCAAGTTTCTGTTGCGGATCTGATTTCATTCATTATCTCCTATTAGAGTTTAGCGCACGATGAGCAACTGAATGTCGCACACATTCGTGCCTGTCGGGCCAGTGCGCAGCAGCGCCCCGGTCTTGTCAAAAAAATGATATGAGTCGTTCTC
>Ga0172369_10003011_pt1 | contig 22504 bp, 24 predicted proteins | sample LakKiv25m_FD_114539 | JGI IMG/M metagenome (GOLD analysis project Ga0172369, IMG submission 114539) | Freshwater microbial communities from Kabuno Bay, South-Kivu, Congo - kab_022012_11.25m | ecosystem: Environmental > Aquatic > Freshwater > Lake | place: Democratic Republic of the Congo...
TCACTAGCGTTGCGTCTTAGTTAAAACAATATCAACTGATTACAAAATTGTTCTTTGACATCTTGATAATTCTTCTTTGCGACGAGATTTTTTAATGGAGTGCGTTCAAATGCTGAAATGCTTATCTGCTGCAGGATTTCGTACAATGAATAAGACAATTTGAGCTTCTTTTTAGCGATTGCAACAATCACATACGTCGAGATTGCAATCCAGATCTGCGTCCTTACTGCGTTTTCACTATGTCCCCAAAATGTTTGAATCTTAACATGCTGTTTTATCCATTTAAAAAATGTCTCAATACCCTAGCGTTACCGGTATAAAGCTGCAATATTCAGGGCCGTTAATTTGAAGTTGTTTGTGATAAATACCAATGTATTTCCGGTTTCTTTGTAAAAATATCGAATTCGTCTTAATGGACCTGGATATTTTTCAGCACTAATCTGATTAGTCAATTCAATGGCCTGATCACAAATGACGCCTGTTTTCTTATCTGGAGCACCCCGATCAATCACCTTGTATTTCATATTGTCTTTCGCTCTTATGATGAAGTTGATGTTCTCCTTGGCAAGTCGATAAAGCCTTTTATACCCATGCTAAGTGAGAATACGAAAAGTTAACACTTCAATGTTGAGAAAAAACACTGAAAGGGTATTCGCTCAGAAACAAGTTGGATTTCCTTTGCAATATGTCCAACTTTTTAACAGAAAAACAAATCAGTGACCCCAAATGGAGGCACCGCAATTCGGATAGGAGAACAGCCGATAAGATCAAAACCATCCTGATGTTGGACAAAGGATATTCCTTCGATGAAATAGCCAGCGTTCTGCTCTTAGACGATTCGACCATAAGAAGATGGTTTAGAGTTTATCAATCGGAAGGCCTGGATGGACTGGCCAGAAGCTTGTATCAAGGAAGTGAAGGCAAACTCACCCTTGAACAAAAACAAGTCTTGAGCAAGCATCTGGAAGAAACGGTATACATGACAGCAAAAGAGATTTGCCAGTATGTTCAGAAAAAATTTGGAGTTACTTTCATATCCAAAGGAATGACAAATCTTTTGCCCCCATACAGCCAAATTTTGAACGTTATTTAGCGTTTGTGGAGATTTTTCAAGAATATGGCACTTTACAACACCTACTACAAGCAGTTTTCTCATTTTCGACGAAGCTGTTTAAATTTCTTTAATAACATTGAAATTTATCAATCAGAATTACACACTTTGATGACTGATATATTCTAAATTATTCATGCTTGATTTTTTCGCAATTTCAAATTCTCTGAGAATATAAATCTTTTTCTTGAAAACATTTGTTCTTGCAAAAAGATTGCTGATATAACATAAAGCATAGGTAAAATTGCACGAGTATCATAGGCAGATGAAAATGATATTATTAAATAGATCCAGGAAAAAATTAATCCTAAGCATATCCAATTTGGATTTAACCGATATAAATTGTACAATTTTAGAACTATCTGAATAATTAGAAATATAATTACTAAAGTTATGTAAATACCATAATTTGAAATATAGAAAAGTATTTGATTTTCACCAAGAATTGAGAATATATATTTTTCATAATATTTTGCCCCGCCAATTCCAAAATCAGGAAAAAATCCTAAACCTAACTGATAGTTAGACCATATATATTGTAAGGAATTTAGAAAATTCTGAAAAATTTCTAATCGGCCTGTGACATTTTGAGAATCATATAAGCGATCTATATTAGATTTATCAAGTAATACATTTAGGTTGAGATAAACAATAATTAATATTCCAACGGAGAAGATTAAAATAATATATTTATTAGTATTGCTTTTGCTAATGAATAGGAATTGCAAAATAATTATAATGACTATAGCAATAATGTTTATACGGTTTAAGCATAGTATTATGCCAACTAGAAATGAAAAACCAATAAAGTATTCAAAATACCTTATTTTTTTAAACAACGATTTAGCAATAAGTAAGCATAAGGATATTCCTATTACGGCGCTAGTAATATGGGAACTGGTTTCAAATAGTCCGGTCATTCTTCTATATTCAATTAAATAATTAATACCTTCATATAGGTACATTGCAGAACTTTCATTAAGTCTTATTGGTTTACCAGTATAGAATTGAATAAATCCAAAAACAGTAAAGAAAATAAATGTCCATATACTAAAATATTTCAAAAAGTGACTTAACTTTATTATTCCAGGCACTGACATAGCAAGGATTAAGGAATATGTAAGAGTAAATCCAGTATTAGTAAAACTGAAAATAATTGGAAGTAATAATTGATTTGTATATGAGTAAGTAAATATGATTCCAAAAGAAATAAGTACGGTGGGAAGTATAATCAAAGACAAATATCGCACTTCAAAATTACGTTTTCTATTTATAAATATTATTGGCCATGATAAAACAGCAAATCTTATTGCATAATCACCCATACCATATATCAATGAAGAATTTGGAAGAAAAGGTATTAATGATATTAGTAGGGCCCAGGTGTTATCCTTTTTAGAGCACAAATATCCAAATGTAAATACAACAAAATAAATAATAACGAATTCTAGCATTTATTCTTTTGAAATAATGTAAATATTACATTCGGATGAATACTGTATTTCCAGCAAATTGCTGCTATGCCCTCTTCACCACGAAGTCCTTCAAGAACGATTCGTATCTTTATTTCAGCTGTAATGTTGCGTTTGATCCTTTGTTTGATTTCTTTTACAACTGCAATGTCACTAGGCACTTTTTTCGATATTCTTCCATTTTTGTGAGGTTTTAGTTTGACTTTTTAAACCACACAATAAAATTATACCTTTACTGCAAAAAATTAGGGTGATGATCTACATGCAAAATCATACAGATTTGGTACAACTCTGAAAAGGTTAAAATATTATTTAATGCTATATAGATAGATGGACCACCAGCTGTTTTGGCATCTAAAAGTACCATCAAGATGAATACCTATTGAATCAGAATTATTTATTTTATACTGTGAGAACAAATATTGACAATTTAGCTTTTTTAAAATATTAGTATTAATATTCAAATGCTTTATTATAAAAGTTGAATCTTTTATTGTTGTAAAATCATTACCTAATTCTGATGAAAAAATGTAACATCTAGAACCCCAGTTATCAAAATATTTTTTTAAGGTTAAGTCCTTCATTAATTCTTCTTCAATTATTTTTCGGAATGTGTGCTTATATTCTAAAGGATAATTACTTTGATATGAATCTAATGTATAAAAACCATTATACTCTGCAACATTTGGAAAAATTCCTATACTAACAACATTAAAATTCTTTTTATCCTTATTAATAAATCTAGAAATTTTATTGAATTGTTCTTCCGCGAAGTATTGAGTAAAATTAGGTTGCTTAATATCAAAGCCTGCTAATTTTCTTATATTCTTTTTGTAGTTACCATCATATATCAATATTGAGAAAAGTTGAACAACTAGGCATAATATTATAACTACAAATGAATACCTATTAAAATTAATTTCATTCAGGCAAGAAGCAAAAAGAAGAATCCATAAAAGCGGCAAAAAAAAGTAAAATCGATTCCACTGGAAGATTATAAGTAAACTCCCTTTTTGTATATTCCATTCACATAAATAAAAATACATAAAATAAATTGAGTAGATAATGATTAAGATAATTAATAAATATTTTACGGGTAGTGATATATTTCTTTTATTAGTTATTACTAGTAAAAAGGTAAAAATAATTGGTAGAGTATAGAATGAGCCAGAATGATATTGAGTACAAAGAATTAAATTTATGGTTGAAGAAAACTTATAAAACAACGAAGTGTTTGAAATCATCCATTCTGTTCTATGCGAGATAAAAGTCGAGTCAACGAAAAAGGAAAGAAACAACTTATGCTCTATAATTATATATGTAAATGCAAGAAGAACCATACCGGTAAGCAATTCAATATTTACTTTTTTGTTCTTGATAATATCTAAAATAAGAAAAATACCTAAGCAAAAACATATAAAAAATCCACACAAAACAAATGATGAATATAACGGGAAAATGAGGATATAAATGTAATTAAGGAAAGTTTTTTTATGATGAATTAAGTTTAAAAATACATATAAAAGCAATGGTTGGCCTGCAACAGTGAGACCTGTAAGTGAATAATATGGTACTATCATAAAACAAAAAGAGACCCCATATATTATTAAATTAGAATATCTAATTCTATTAATAAAATAAGTTTTAAGTAATAAAAACATTCCAAGGAAAGCTAACATTCTAATAATAAAATCATTGCACAGATAAGCTTGTAATGGTGGTAGAAATGTGAAAAGAATTACAGTAAAATTTAAATAGGACGGGAGGCATTCATTGGGTATTCCATTCATAATCTGTGGAATAACATCTAGTGATGATGTTGGTTTGCAATATTTTGACACGAGCATTGTTTGTGTAAAGGCTCCATCAAGATTATCATGAATTTGGAAGTAGGATTGTTTTTGTAAAATCAAATAAGGTATAAAGTAAACAAACACCAATAATAATCCTATAAATAGAAATTTATTTCTCTTTATAATATCAGAAATATTTCTTAAAAAATACATTTTAAGGATGTTAACATTTTATTTTTTAATTATAAACCCGGGTCTATTTTTAACTTCTTCATGTATTCTCCAAATGTATTCTGCTATTATACCTAAAGAGAAAAGAATAAGTCCGCTGAAAAAGGTAATTGCAACTATAATGGATATCCACCCTTCGGGTAGAAATGACTTATCTTGTGCTGTTGTAAAAAGGAAATATAAAAAATAATATGTCGCCGTGATAAATGCTAAGCTTGAAAATATGAATCCAATAGTTGTTATCAGCTTTATTGGAAAATTTGTGCTGGAAAAAAAAATATTGAATCCAAGAGTGAGTTTTTTTTGAAAATTCCATCTGGATTTTTTTTGCTTACTCTTTGGACGTGGATACTTTATCACTACCGGATTAAAATTAAGTCGCAAGATCTCGACAATAATATCTGTGTTCCTAGGATGAATATATCTTGTTAAAATATCTATAATTTCTCGATCAATTAATACTGTTTCAATACCACCTTCAGGATATTCTAAAAATGTGAAATGCTTTGCTATTTTATAATAAATGTATGAAAAACATTTTGTCAAAATTGGATCCTCTCGAGATTCTCTAACAAGATAAACTATCTTATTATTCCTTTCCCATTTTCTGTACAGGTCAACAATACAATCAATTGGAGCTTGTTCATCATCACCAATTAGAATTGCACAATCACCTTGGCACATTGAAAGGCTTGCGAAAGCAGAAATAGATGAAGTGCAATTTTTATTAAGTTGAAAAGCCCGCACATTATTGGTTTCTTGTTCGAGTTGTTTTGATATTTCAAATGTTTTATCCGAAGAACAATCATCAGTAATAACAAGTTCAAAATCTATTTTTTCAGATTCAAGACCAGCTTTTAATGTATTATAAACTGCCTTGATTCTTGTTTCACTTTTATAAGCCTGTAAACAAATTGAAAGTAAAGGTTTTGTCATAAATTTACTTTAATTAGAAAAAAAATAATTGAGATTGTAAAATTTCACAGCATGGTAATTGGAATAGTCATACAGGATATAATTCAGTTTTAAAGAATAAAAAAGTGTTTTATTGTCATTATTGATATAACTCCAATTGCCATGCTAGATAGGTAAATGAATGAAAACATTTGAAATTTAGTAGCATTAACTTTTATTGAAAAAACAAAAAAGAAATTTAGTTCGTAGGATAAAGGTATTGAAACCAAATACAAGAGTATTATAGTCCACCGTGTGGTGTTTTACTTTGAGTTTGCTAAACCACCCCTTGGTAAGCTTACCAAACACCTCATCATTTAACTTAACGTCAAATTTCTTAAAGAACCTGCTAAAAGAGCTTTCACTGGCCATTCCTTTTGACCATCCAAACAACTCACTGACAACTTTATCATGTCTGAGTGATCCGGCATGGTCTAACCTTCGAGCTCCAAGAATGACGCAGATCGGAAAACCTTCAATGAGATCTACCGGATCATATCCACGGTTAGACCCAGGCTGAAGAAAAGGCAAGGACGAAATCACCTCCTTTAGGCCACTGTTCTGATAGAAGTCTTAACCATAGTTAGGCCTCCAAAAGAGGTGATTGGACGAACGTTATACCAGATGTTAAAATCTGCATCCATTGGGTGTTTGTTGAAATGAACGGTGAAGTTAGTCAAATCAAGCATTAGATAGAACAGTTATACCTTTATTGAATTGATCAGGTTTATATAATTTATACTTTTCTATGCGCTCGAATCTCTCATTTTTCAAATTTATTTATACAATCGATTATTTTATCAAGTTCAGCTTTATTTAGAATTGGTGAAATTGGAATAGATAAAACTGTTTCATGAATTGCTTGCGTGATTTTAAGATTTAAATTATTTAAATTTCTATACGCCTTTTGCTGATGCGGAGGAATAGGATAATGAATTAATGTTTCAATATCTTTGCTTTTTAAATAATTCTGAAGTTTATCTCTATTTTTAGTTCGAATTACAAATAAGTGCCATACGTGTTCAAGTTCATTGTCAGGATAGTGAGGTAGAATAATTTGCGGGTTTGAGATGTTTTCGCAATAATATTTTGCAATTAAGCGACGGGATTGATTTTCTTTTTGAATATAATTTAATTTTACATTTAAAAATGCTGCTTGTATTTCATCAAGTCTACAATTTAACCCTAAACACTCATTATAATATTTTTTTAATGAACCGTAGTTGGCAATTGCCCTTATTAAAAATGACAGTTTGTCGTTATCAGTTGTGACAGCACCAGCATCACCTAATGCACCCAAGTTTTTACCAGGATAGAAACTATTTCCAGCAGCATCTCCTAATGTTCCAGAGTATTTATTTTTCCATACTGCACCAATAGATTGTGCGTTATCTTCAATAATTTTTAAATTATATTTTCTCGCAATGGCTTCTAAATCTTCACTCCAACAAATCCTTCCATAAAGATGCACTACTAAAATTGCACGAGTGCGAGATGTCAAAGATTTTTCGACTAATTTCACATCAAGATTGTAGGTTTTTAGATCTGGTTCTACTAAAATTGGGGTCAAATGATTATCAGTTATTGCTAAAATTGAAGCAATATAGGTATTAGCTGGTACTATTATTTCATCATCTTCCTGTAAAAAACCTTCTTGAATATAGGCTTTGAATATTAGTCTTAACGCATCAAGTCCATTTGAAACTCCAATAGCATTTCTGACTCCGAGAAATGTTTGTAAACGATTTTCAAACTCGATGACTTTGGGGCCATGAATATACCAGCCTGATTCAATAACTTCTGCAGCTGCGGATTTTAATTCCGCAACATATTGGGCATTAATATTCTTGATATCTAAGAAATTTATCATTATACGGTTATATATCAGAATTACAATTAATAACATTTTTTAAAAGAGTATACTTAGTAGTGTCAATTTCATAAAAATCATATGAAATTGCTCTTCCTCCAAAGCCTTCTTTCCAATCTAATAAACCATGGTTTATTTTTTTACCATTTTCTTCATTACAAATACCAAAATCAAATATGGAGTAATTATGAAAAATTTCTTTAATTAAGTAATTAAAGAGATAATCCAAACACCCATTCTTTCTTCCATCTTCTGTGCTAGATATGTACTGAGCATGCACTGTTGACTGGTTTATAAAGATGGTACAACCCGCCATTATTTGGTTATTAACATAGATATTAAACTGTTTAATATTTTTTGGGAAAAGTAGAGCTAACATTTTTATTTCTTCAACGCTGTGAACTGGTAGAACACCATATTTAAATAATAAGTGTGGTTTAAGTACACTATTCCAAAAATTTTCAAATTCAAATGAATCATCGCTTTTGATAACAGGACATAGTTTCTCTGCTTTAGAAATGGCACGATATCTTCTTTCTTGATAATCTAGTGGAGACGTATTAACTATTGCTAATGAAATATCTTTTCTAATCAGTTTTGCGTTTAAAATTGATAGCCCCCATTCAATTTCATCAGCAGGAATATAATTATAGATTCTTGGGAACGCTTTGAAAATAAACTTCTGAATTCCTTTATCATGTAAGTATTTCGTTACTAGAAATAAGATAATTAGAACATTATTAAGTTTAATCTCTTTATCTAAAATAAAGGCTCCAAAGGTTAAACCTTCATGAGAGTAAATAATATTTTTTTTGAGATTTGCTGGTAGCATTCCAATAATTTTCCCACCTTTTAAAACAAGCAGAGAATGATCCTGAAATTTGGATGAATGATATTCCATAAAATTCCTATTAAATAGAAAAGAGGAATTTTTGGAAGACAGTAAAAAACTATTCCATGCATCTCTTAGATTTTCCGTATAAACTACTACTTCATACATTGCGTAATATTTAAGCCACTCAGGGTAATAATTTCTTAATCTCTGAAAGCAATACTCATGTGAAAATTCGATTAATTATTCTAATAATGGTATGCTGGTAAAAATTTTCAGACGTTGAAGCCAAAATTGAAAAGCATCTGTTTTAAAGTCGATGAAAACCCAAAACATTGATGCTTCTTTTCAACACGTCGAAAAGCCTCATCATTACAATAATAGCGAAGATAAATGTAATCAACAATCAAAGTTAAAAATTCATTAAGCAAATTTCGACATATTACATAGGGATACTGATTGGAATATTATAGAAAAGATGAGATTCTCATTTCGACTGGTTGACCCCGGATAATCAACAGGAATTCACAAGAAAGATGCTAGAAGTATTGACAGGAACAGGAACCGGACATTAAAAGTTTTCATAAGCATTATCCTTGAAAGAATATGAACTCCTGAAAGTTCGAAGTGAATGATGAACTAAAAATGGAAGAATAATGTAATCAATATAATTGCGATAAATTAAAATTGTTCCTCACCATCCCTAGTATTAATAGCATGGCAACCACGCAAATAGTTGCCGAGACAGGAGTGGATATGAAAATTTTCTAAAACAGTGGTAAACTTTCCAGTTGGACAGGATTTTGGCCAAGGAATGATCAAAGTGCCTGTGAGTTAAAAAGTAAAGCAAGCTTGAAAGGTAATCTGTTCATTCGCTCCATCTTGGTTCCGGTGGCATTGGAAGCTTCAAGAATGAAAGATTCATATTTCATGGAAAATTTGTTCCACTTGCATTGAGAAATGGTAGAGAAAAGCATTGATTGTCACAGCCAGTAAACTGGGTGTATTGATTTGGAATATTTAATAGCCGAAAAAGAGTATAATCCATATTTGTTGTCAGTTGATCCTGTTAAATTGAATGCAAAACTTGCAGATCACCAATATGAAATCGTAAGAATCAAATGATATTAAATCAATACTCGAAATGGTTATTGACTTTTATAGATTAACATAGTCGCGGGTGTCGCCATCCAGGTATAAATTTTTATAGGAAAAACAGATTAATAAGAGAAAGTTACCTCTCGACCTAAGTTACGAAAAAATACGTCAGCTTTATGACGAATGTTTGTTCGCTGGGCGATTAGCTGCTTAAATTTTTACTAAATTATTAATTATGAATTTGTAATTTTTTCAGGCATGATTTAACTTCATTGTCAACATTATTAATATAGTTCAGCATAACCGACACCGGTTTTACCAAAATCGTTTCCATTGTAAAACATATAGACCTTATTTTGAAAATTAATAACTGACGAATAACAAATTGATTTGGAATCCCAACCATTTTCTGATACATCAATTCCAATCTCATGATCTTTTCTTTCCCAGTAAATTCCATCATATGATTCTGCGTAACCGAGCCTATACCCTAGATGTTTTTTTCTTATTGAATAAAACATCTTATATATATTATCAGACTTAATAACATATGGCCTTCCAAAACCGTGTTCAATATTATTTTCGATTTTAATGCAGACTTTACCTTTATCCCCCCATTTTATTCCGTCCAAAGATTCTAAATAATTTATTGTATAAATCGGCATGTCTTTCTTTTCAATTTTGATCCAACTACCACCAGCCACGTACCATAATTTGAATTTATTATCGTCGAACATACAAAACGGGCCACATCGAAAAAATAATTCTGAATTCGTTCGTTCGAGAATTGGAGTTTTTTTAATTTTTTTAAATATATCATTCTTCTTATTGTGTGTATTTGAAATTGCAAGCCCACTTAACAACCGGTATCTAATTTTAGTACCCTGTTCAAAACCCACATAATACATGTACCGTTTATGGTTGACTTCAACAATTGAACACGGTGCAACGCCGTTCTCATCAAAAGTTCCTGCCTTACCAATTCCTAAAATAGGAGTTGGTGAAATACTTAAAATATTTTTAGGATTAAAAGAGTCAACATCAATATAGCCAGCACGACCAATGCCACATTCATCACAAAAGGTAAGATAAATTCGAATTATTGAATTATTAAGCAATATAGGTGTTGGAATCATAGCATGGGTCTTAGCCCATAAATATTTTCCATCAGAATTGTAGATTAACCCCTTTTTAATCCACTTCATATTTTTTCGATATTAAAAAGCTTCCAAGTTTTTATATTCATTGCTTTACTGGGTATGCCTTTAAGAATTGTGCCGCTTTCAACATTTTCAGTTATATGAGTGAAAGAGCCAAGGAAACAATCAGTTCCAATGCTTAAATTATTCCCAATTGTTGAATTAACACCAAAAAAATTTGCATTTCCTATTGTACAAAAACCAGAAATTACTACTTGCGAAGAAATAAAGTTATGAGAACCTATTTGGGAGTGATGTCCAATGTGGTTCCCACTCCAAAATATATTATTACTTCCAATCTTCACAAAAGGTTGAATTGTATTATTTTCAAAAATAAAGGTATTATCACCAATCTCTACGTTATGCCAAACGAAGGCTTTTGAACTGATATAACTTGCTAATTTGTAACCTTTCGAAATAGCTTCGTCGTAGAATTTAATACGATTTCTATTTAATTGGTTGTAAACTAGGGCTATAAAGATTTCATAATTTGAAGGTGGGAACCTTTCTTCTATTGTTTCAAAAGGGACTATCGGTAAGTCGTTAAGAGTGTCTTTCGTTTTTAATGCATCACTTACTGTAAAAGCGACAACTTCGAATTTAGAATCATGCATGAAGTATTCAAATGCAATTTCAGCAAAAGCGCTAGCACCGAAAATAATTAGTTTTTTGTTTTTTTTCATCATCTTTTATAAATTAGAATATCTTCTCTTCTATTACCAAAAGGTAATTCCTTTGGCTGTGGTAATAAGTATGTTTCACAACCAAAATTTCTATATCTTGTTAATATCGAAATTATTATTGAATCGTCAATTCTTTCTTTTTTATCATGTATAATATTGATGTTATTATCATAATTAACGCTACTTAAAAACGATTTTCCTTCTTCGCTTTGTAAAAATCTTTCACGTGCAGAGAAATTTGGAATATCACCAATCATCAAAATACCTCCTTGAGAAAGCATCTCTAAACATTTATTTATAAAAGAATAAATGCTTTGCTCTAAAAAAACATATTGTATAACACTATATACTATAATTCTATCAAAATAGTTATGGAATTTATTATTAAAAACATCAACATTAGGAAAATATCCTGGAATTAAATGTATTTTGGAATTTATGTATTCTGGCACTATGTTATCAAGCATTTCTTGTGAATCAACTAAATACAGCGATCCGTTATTTTTAGTGGTATAAGTTATAAAGTGATTTACTAAATCACTACACCCACAGCCAACATCTAATATTTTAAAACAGTTATCATTTAATTTAAGTTTTAATGCTATATCATCAAAAATTAAATGTTCAGTGTTTTCTCTATAACTATTAGGGAATCCAATTTTTTCCCATTTCGATAAAGATGATGATTTTGCTCTTTTTTTAAAATCTTCGAATGAAAACTCCATTATCTTTTTTAATTCTTGTGAAGTCTAATCTCTTTAGGGGTTAGTTCCCCGCCGCTTGCGGCGTATTAATATCTTTGTATGTATGAACGAAAGCGAATACATACATAAATCGCATAATGTCAGTGTACTGTTGTACCATTTTGTTTGTCCAGCCAAATACCGCAGAGTTGTTTTCAGCAAAGCAGTTGATCAAACGTTGAAGGAGGTCTGTCATGAGATTGAGAAGCGTTACGAGATTCACTTTTTGGAGATTGGAACGGACAAAGATCATGTTCATTTTTTGGTTCAAAGTGTACCCAAGATGTGTCCGACAACGTTGATCACGACTGTGAAAAGCATCACCGCCAAGGAAATTTTCAAAAAACACGCAGAAGTGAAAACCAAACTTTGGGGAGGAGAATTTTGGACGGATGGATTTTTTGTCAACACAGTCAGCAAGTTTGGAGATGAGACGAGCATTACGAAGTATGTTCGTGATCAAGGGCTTCAGAAAGAGTACACCATTTTGCATTCAAGTAAACAGTTGGCGTTGTTTTAAGATACCTCGCTGCTCTGCGGCGAGGTCGTTCATTTTGTGCTAATTTTAAATGGCCGAAATTCGGGGAGGCTTACATGATTTTCAAGTACGGCTAACTTTCAAACCTATTTTCTCCTATTAACTCAATCAATGATGCAAAGTCTCTCAGTTCTTGTATTTGTTTTGCAGTTAGTTTTACATTAAAAAATTCATCTATAAAGGCAATCAATGATAAAACGGCAAATGAATCAAAACCTTTTATTGATTTTAACATCGTATTGATTGTCAAGTTATCAGATGCTAATTCGCAATGAATAGCAACTTCTTTAATAAACTCAATTTTTGTCATAATTAATTTTATTTAAATTTCAATTATTACTGCTCCCCACGAATAACCTACACCAAAGCCACAAAGTAAGATTCTATCCCCAGTCTTTACTTTTTTTGTATTGATAGAATCAAGAAGTGCAATAGGAATTGTCGAAGATACTGTATTGCCTGTTTCTATTATATTTGAATAAAATTTCGAAGGAGGTATATTTATTTTTTTTCTTAAATATTCAATAATATATTTATTAGCTTGATGAAAAATAACAAAATCCAAATCGTCAACATCTAAATTGTTTTTTATTAAACATTGCTCAAATAAAATAGGAACAGATGCAATTGTGAAATTAAAAATTTCTGGTCCATTCATTATTAAATTATTTTTAGTATAAATATCTCCTGATTCTGAAGTAATCTCAGTGGGATTAAAGTCAAACGCATTTCTAAAACAGCCATTTGGTACTATTAAATTGTTCATTCCTGAACCATCTGTCCCAAAAACAAACTCAAAAATATTTTCCTGATCACTATATTCTAAAATTGTTGCTGTAGCAGCATCTCCAAAAATTGTTCGGTTTGCTAGATCTCTAGCATGAATATGTTTAGAGTACGTTTCTGATGTCAATAAAAGAATAGATTTTGCAAGTTTTGCGTTAATAAATGCCTTCGCCAAAGCAAGTCCATAAATATAACCAGAGCATCCAAGATTAAAATCAAATGCACCGATGTTTGTACGAAGTTGCAATTTATTTTGTAATATGCAGGCTGTGGTAGGGAGAAAGTAGTCTGGACTTTGGGTGCAGAAAAAAAGAAAATCAATTTTGTCTTTGTCGTAACTCTGTAATATCTTTTCACCAACAAGAGCTGCCATATCACCTGCAGTTTCTTCTTTTGCTGCAATATGTCTTTGTCGAATTCCAACCTTAGATTCTATTTTATCTGGATCCCACCTTCCAAATTCTAATGATAATTGTTCATTTGTCAATGTTTTTTCCGGAAAATGTGTTTCTATTGAAAGAATTTTCGTTCCCATGGTCATTTATTTTTGATCATCAAAAACTCTCCATAATTTCTAATGTAGTCTTGATCACAATATTTCTCGGATGCCAAAACGAGACAAATAGAACCTGACGAGAAACTTTTCTCGGCTGCCCAAATTCCAGGAGGGATATGCAATCCGAAATATGGCCTGTTTAACATCACTGTTCGTTTAACAACACTATCATCGAGTTCAATCTCAAAACTACCACTCGCAGCTATGATAAATTGATGACATGTTTTATGGGCATGAGCTCCCCGGTCCTCGCCACCAGGTATATCATAAATATAAAAGATGCGCTTTATATCAAATGGAATCTCTTTAAAGCTAGTCACTGGTGTAATACTACCCGCTGTGTAATGTAGTTTAGGAAGCTCAATAATTGAACACTCATAAATTGTTGGCTTGCAAATCATTTTCTTACTTTTACATAATTTTCAAAATCACGAATATAATCAAATTCTTTAAAATAAGTTGAACTAATGACTAATGCTAAAGAATTTGTTGAAAAATTTTGCATTTGACGCCAAATCATTGGTGGTATATAAAGACCAAAATATGAACGGTTCAGATGAAATATATTTTCAGTAAATCCATCATTTAGTACGACATCAAAACTTCCTGATAATGCAACGATGACTTCTTGTTGTTCCTTGAATGCATGGCCGCCTCTAACTTGGCCCCCTGGGACATCATAAATCCAATAAATTCTTTTTATCTCAAAAGGAATTTGATTATATTCTTCAATAAATGAAAGATTTCCTCTTGGGTCACTGATAATTGGAAGTTTTATTAATTTATGCATAATTTTAATTTAACATTTATTTAAATTCAAGCGATTATTCAACAATAAAAATATTTAACCATGATTAGTGTTGACCTGAATTTTATAAAATGAACTTAATAGCATGATTAATATCTATTTAGAGTGATCTAACCTAGACGAAGTTATTAATTCAACCTTAGATTATTACACTACTGTCCGATTGATCTTTTTTAACATGATTTAAAGTGATTGATCAAATTTAATCAAGAACTCGATATAGTTCACAATTTCAAAAACATAAACACATAACATTCTGCGTGATAGAAATTATTACGGTATGAGAATTAATATTTATTGAAATATTGCCAATACCATTTTATGGATTCGTTTAAGCCGTCAATAAGATTATAATTAGGATAATATCCCAATAAATCGATAGCTTTTTTGATTGATGCATGTGAATGAGGGATATCTCCATGTCGAACTGGGCCATATTGAGGTTTAATTTTATAAATTGAAGGTTTAAATGGACCGAGTAATTCTCTTATCGCAAAAAATACTTTGTTTAAACTGTTGCGTTCACCTACTGCAGTGTTATAAATCTGATTAATTGCATTATCATTATTTGTTAATGCAGCTAAATGATTCATTTGTATAACATTCTCAATATACGTAAAATCTCGCGAAAATTCTCCATCTCCATTAATAATAGGTTGTTCATTTTTTATCATACAATTAATGAATTTAGGAATAACTGCGGCATAAGGACCATTAGGATCTTGCTTTCTTCCAAATACATTAAAGTATCTTAACCCAATTAGTTTCATGTCAAAATTAAGGGAAAAAACATGAGCGTATAATTCATTTACATATTTAGTAACAGCATAAGGGGATAGCGGTTTTCCAATTCTTTCTTCAATCTTTGGTAAAGTTTTTGAATCACCATAACTTGAAGAACTTGCTGCATATATTACCCTTTTAACATTGGCATCTCGCGCTGCCAAAAGTAAATTTAAAAATCCTGAAATATTAACTTCATTTGTTGTTAAAGGATCATCTATTGAGCGCGGAACTGATCCTAATGCTGCTTCGTGAAAGACAATATCTGCACATGCTACTGCCTTTTGGCAATCTTGAATATTCCTAATATCCCCAAAAATAAGTTTAAAGTTTTTATTGTCTACAAAATCACGAATATTATTAAAATTACCAGTAGAAAAGTTATCCAGACAAACCACATAATTATTATTATGTAGTAAATCTTCACAAAGGTTTGATCCAATGAATCCAGCTCCTCCTGTTACAAGAATATGTTTATTGCTTATTTTGGAGAAATGTACGTTTTTCTTTTGAGAAGTATTTTTTTTATTCATGTATTAATCATACTTTGGTAAACTTCTAAAATGCATTTATTATACTAAAGCTGAATGAGTCTTTAAAAATTATCAGACCTTTGTAGAAAAAAACTCACCAACAATCTCTATTCTGAATCAAGTTGGATTTAGGTTGCAGTATGTCAAACTTATTATCTAAGAAAGAAATGTGTGACTTCAAATAGAGGCAATGTAGTTCAGACCGGTGAACGCCTAACTAGATTTAAACAACACTGATGTTTGAAAAAGAATACTCATTCGACAAACTAACCGATTTATTAATCATGGATAATGCCCCGATAAGAAGATGGTTTAAGATATATCTGGAACAAAGGCTCGAAGGTCCAGGTAGAAGCCTATACAATGGAAGTGCTGATTCTTGATAATGCCAAACATTATCGTTCCCATTTGGTCCAAGATATTCTCTTTCAACATCCCAGAATCCAATTATTATTTTTACCTACTTAAAAGTCTCAAACTGAACTTATTTGAATGCATTAGAGGATTCTCATGAAAAGGAAACTGTAAAATACATATTCCTAACTTTCTCTCATTTTTGTAGAATTATTTTGAACTTCTTTAAAAACATTGAAAATTATCACGTAGAACTACCTATTTTGATGACTGACAGTTTCAAGGTTATTCAAGCATGATTTTTTCGCAATTAGATTTTACTTAAGTATCCCTTTTCATAAAAACTTTGACTTCTCAATCCAGATTGTTTTTGTCAACACATATTTCCAACAATTAATACTTTGATAATTGGTTAGGGGCAACTAACTAATACTGAAGTTAATTGGAATTGGGTAGAATTGTTATTGATCCATAGTTTTGTTTTATAGTTAAATGTCGGTGTATACTAAAACCATTTTTATTTAGCTGATTTGGATCATAATATCTACCAACATAGATTCTATCCCCAAAGGAATCCATATCTGAGCACCAAAGATAATCATGTTGCCATAGTGTAACACCGTTTAGGATATGGTATGCGAAAAAAGTATAGCATAGAAGAAGCGCTGAAGGAAGTGCGCTTACAATAGCAGGATCAAAGGAGGGTTCTTTACCTCTGCTCTCGGGTCGAACCTCTTTTTCAAAGATATACCATCGGTATTCGATGGTACACTGGTTTGCAAAAGGTTCTCTTAAATACCAATCTTGGTTATAAAAGCAAGGTTCAGACTGATGCGGATCAATTCCGAAAGAATCCCTCATGGAATTTATCGATAGTGGTTGTCCGGTTTTTGTCCGTGTATTTCCAAGGATCAAAATGCATGATCCCCGGAACCTCAGGAGTTCGTCCTCCGAGTATGGAATGGGAGGAATATCCAAAGAAAAAACTGAATCATCAATGTTCAGCGCATCGGAAATTCGTGACAACCCGGAAGATCCTATGAAATCCTTTCCGAGTATGGAGCCTGCATGTTCTTCTGTAATGACGCCCATTTTAGAAAATCTATGGCCGATTTGTACGTGGCTATATGTCCGGAAGAGAAGTACTCCTCAATTTTCCTGAATTCCATTTCAAGAAGTTGGAAACGCTGTCCATATTGCGTTTCCTCAAACCAGTCGGGCCTGGCCGGGGAGTTAAATAAAAGCAGCTTCCTGTCAAGATGCATTTCCTCCATCACCTTCAGAAATGTGAGGAAAGCCCTGTATTGATGATAATGAGAAGCGACCAGGATCAACCTGCTCCATCCATTTTTAACTGCAAGACGTGATACATTCTCTGCCTGTTCCCTTGTGTTCAAAGATTGAACCTCCCTAACGATGCAATTTTCAGGCACTCCGAGTGAAAGTATCTCCGGCAGTAAACTGTTCAGGGGATAGCTTCCGTATTCCGGTTTATCGATGCCTCCCGAGAACAGGATCAGGCCTGCATATCCGGTACGGAACAATTCAACGGCATGAGAGATCCGGGCCTGCCCGTCTCCTTCCAGCAAAACAATGACATCTGCCTTGCTCAACCTGTCATTGCCCGTGAGTGCTATGAACTTCTCCCTATCTGTCACTGGTTGTTACAAAATATCGGACCAGAATAAAGGTTCTCCTTTCCCGATCTGTCTTGAAGCTGTCTTTCCGGCAACAATATTTCTGAATTTAGGCGGGATTCCAAGTGCAGGTCTCAGTTCCGTTATATCCGATTCCTCAAATACTTTTCCCTTCTGAATGTCTTGTGCTGCATATAGAGACCTTCTCTGTACAATCACGGTCTCGGATTCCTCTTCGACCACCAGCTTCCTGGTCGAACCCATGGCCGCTTCCAGTTCCCTGATACATTCCACCATCGTTTTGAATTCCGCTATATCCATCGAGTGAGGGTGGTCAGGTCCCTTGTCCTTTTTATTTAGGGTGAAGTGCTTCTCGATAACGACAGCACCCAGGGCAACAGCACCCAGCGCGACTACTATTCCGGGCGAATGATCGGAATATCCTGTAAGAATGCCGAAGGCAGTCTCGTATGTTTTAAGAACATTGATATTTGCACTCTCGATCTTCGAGGGATAATTGGTGATACACTGCATAAGGACCAGTTCGGTATTACCCGTACTTTCGATCACCCGCAGGGCTTCATCAATTTCCGACATTGTGGCATCGCCCGTTGCCAGGAAAATTGGTTTGTTTTTTCTTGCAATATACTTAAGCATACCGTGCCAAGTAATCTCACCAGATCCTATCTTGATGAAGGGTACATTGAGTTTTTCACAAAGGTCCACAGCCTCAAAATCATAAGGTGATGTAGAGAAATCAATTCCAATCTTTTCACAATACTCGGAAAGTTCACCGTGCCATTCCCTTGGGAACTCAACTTCCTTGAATATCTCCTCGACAGGACGTCCCCATGAACCGTGAACTCCCTTAAGTTTCATGGACGCAAATCCCCGGCCCGAAACGATCTTCTCGGCAAGGAAACTCTGAAATTTCGCACAGTCTGCACCCGATTCCTTTGCGGCCAGGATTAGTTGTTTCGCTTTATCGATATTGTTATCGAAATTTGATCCTATCTCGGCAATAATATAGGCAGGATGTCCTTTCCCAAGTATCCTATTACCGATCCGGATCTCTATAGGGAATGTATTCACAGGATTCATGACATGATTATTTAAATTTCACAAATTGTTTGATTGTCTTTTCAAGGATCCCGGCCTGCTTCTTTGCTTCTTCCAGATCCCAGTAATTTGTCTTGAGCTGCAGCATCCTGGGTTGAAGGTATTCGGCATTTGGGCAAAGGCCCTGGCTATATTCCTGCCTGATGCCTGGTAACCTGCTTACTTTCCTGAGGAATAGCGGTTCATCATAAGAAAGTTTCCAGGCTGCGTAATACCCGTCTCCTCCATTGCTTTGAAACAGATCACGGAACCTGTACCAATCCTCCTGAGGATTCAAAGTATCCATAGCAAGTGCAACTGTCCAGTAAGTGTTTTTGCAGTGATCGGGTACCCGCTGGGGACGGAAGAGCCCGGTACCTGCGACCGCTCCAAGCAGGATTTCAGCAGCCCTGATCCGCTGGCCGACCAGTTCATCTGCACGCTCGACCTGACCCACCAGCACCGCAGCGTTGACTTCCGACATTCTGTAATTGAATCCCAGAGAAACATGACGGTCATACTGTGGGTCCTGAATGTCATTTCTGGAAATCTTTCCCTGCTTCCCGGAAACACCAGCATATCCAAGACTGCTGAAACGTCTGGCCTTATCAGCCAAAACGGGATCATTGGTGATCAGCATTCCTCCCTCACCGCTGGTCAGGTGCTTGCTTGCCTGAAAACTGAAACTTGCAAAATCGCCGAAAGTACCAACCAGCTTTTCACGGTAAGTGCTTTTGAAGCATTGCGCGTTATCCTCGATCAGAAAAAGCTTGTGCCTCCGGCAAACCTCAAGAATTCTGTCATAATCAGGGGACAATCCGTAAAGAGCTACCGTCATGACTGCCCTGGTCCTAGGGCCAATGCAATTTTCAACAGAGTCAGCATCCAGGTTGAAGGTTTCAGGGTCAACATCTGCAAAGACCGGTATCGATCCGTTCTGAAGGACGGCGAGTGAAGTGCTTGACATCGTGAGCGGAGGTACGATGACCTCATCACCTGTCCCGATACCGAGGGATGCAAGTGCCGTGTGCAGAGTTGCCGTCCCGTTAACGTGTCCAATGGCGAAGCCTATGTTAAACAGCTTGCAAATGCTGCTTTCCAGCCGGTTGTTAAATTCGCTGTTCTTTGATGTATTGAATTCGTTTTCTATCGCCTCTGCGGCATATTTTTTCTCAAGATCTGTAAACCTTGTGACCTTCATAGCTTATCTTTTATATAAATGACTGCGTTCGACATCGCTGTTGATAAGCGCGATCCCGGGGTCCTCATCAAGCAGTCCTATAATATCCTCAAATTTAAAAATACTTCCCGGTTTGTACAAACGATCATAGACCGTTCTTGCCATCTCCAGATCCTTGATTGTGTCAATCGTCCATCTCAGGTGAGACAGGTTGGTTTGAGAACTAACATTTCCCGATTTGAATTTACCGGGATGCCTGTAAAAATACTGGGTGACATGCTCTCTTTCAAAGGGGTCGATTGATTCAAGATGGGCTGTTTGCAGGGCATTGAATGTAAATACTTCGGTATCGAGTCCTTCCGGGAATGTCGGGGGATTGTTGTTGCATGCAAAATCCAGCCTGTTGCTCTCAAGATATTCAATAACCTTGTCGGTGATGAAAGGGTCCTTGAATGGGTCATCAGATGTTATTCTTACAACCACCGAGGTTCCGGCTGAAACTGCTGCATGGTAGAACCTTCCCAGAACGTCATTTTCACTCCCCCTGAAGCATTTTATCTGCCTGTTCATGCACCATTTTTCCAACAGGTCATCAGTCTGGGAAATTGTGGTCGCCACTACTAGGCCTTCTATTCTCCTGCTGAAGGACAGTCTTTCGCAAATAAGTTCAAGAAGCGCCTTGCCAGCAAGTTCAGAGAAAATTTTACCGGGAAGCCTTGTTGAACCAAGTCGGGCCTGTATAATTGCTGTTACCATGTTTCCCAGGAAAAATTTGCATCCACATGCTTTCTTATCTCTTGCCTCAATTGATCAACACTCAACCATTCTGTATTCGCATCAGAGCTGTATTTGAATCCGAGGACAACCGTTCCTGCATTAAAATGCTGAATAAACTGTTCTCGAGTGTACCTTGATACAGACGGCAGGATTGCATAGTATCTGCCTATGTCAATGGTAGAAAATGAATCGGTTTCGGTGATCATTTCTTCGTGAAGCTTTTCTCCTGGCCGGATTCCGATTTTTTCAATCTTGATATTAGGTGCCACTGCCTGCGCGACATCCATTATCCGGTATGAAGGTATCTTTGGTACAAAGATCTCCCCGCCCAATGCATTTTCAAGTGCGTACAGCACCAAGTTAATCCCATCTTCGAGCGAAATATTGAATCTGGTCATTTTTTCGTGGGTTATTGGCAAAACACCCGATTTCCTTTTCTCAAGGAAATAGGGAATAACCGAACCCCGGGACCCAATCACGTTGCCATATCGAACTATCGAAAGCACAAGTTCCCTGGATCCTTTAATATTGTTGGCAGCACTGAATAATTTATCAGAACACAATTTTGTGGCACCATAAAGATTTATCGGTGCAGCAGCCTTATCCGTGGAAAGGGCTATTACTTTTTTCACCCCGGCATCCAAGCTCGCATCGATGACATTTTGCCCCCCAAGGATATTTGTATAAATAAATTCCATCGGATTAAGCTCGGCTGTCGGTACCTGTTTTAATGCCGCGGCATGAATGACATAGTCCACACCTTCGCATGCCCGCTGCAACCTTCTTCTGTCCCTAATATCCCCGATAAAATACCTTATACCGGGATACCGGGATTCAGGAAACTTCTGCGACATTTCAAATTGTTTCATCTCATCCCTTGAGAAGATAACAAGTCTCTTTATTTCAGGATGTTTGTCAAGTATAACCTCAGTGAATTTTTTTCCGAAAGAGCCTGTACCACCTGTTATTAGAATCGATTTATTATATAACATAAATGAAAAGTTAAAGATTATCCTTGGTATTATTTTTACGATTTTCTTTGTTCCCAAATCAAGAACAATTCCCTACTACTGCCGAGATACGGCTTTTCCTGCTCTTCATCAAGCAGCAAACAATGGATGTTACGATGCACCAGCTTCTCAACCTTCTTAATACAAATCTGAAGAAACTTTTTATCAATAGTAGTTCCGATCAAGACAAGTTCGAGGGTTGGAGCTTCAAGCCCCATGGCCATATCGCCTGCAAGGTATGCCCGTTTGACTGGCCCCACACATTTTATTAACTGGTCAACTTCTAGAAATCGAGACGGTCGAGACGGTCGAGACGGTCATGATGGTCGAAACGAACGAAACGATCAAAACGAACGTTTTGGTCATGAAGGGATTCGAAAAGAGAAATTATTTCTCTAGGTTATCTTCTCCTCGCCAATTTTCGAGTAGTCTTTTTATCTGCTCCTTAATCACGGGAA
>Ga0172369_10003020_pt1 | contig 22477 bp, 17 predicted proteins | sample LakKiv25m_FD_114539 | JGI IMG/M metagenome (GOLD analysis project Ga0172369, IMG submission 114539) | Freshwater microbial communities from Kabuno Bay, South-Kivu, Congo - kab_022012_11.25m | ecosystem: Environmental > Aquatic > Freshwater > Lake | place: Democratic Republic of the Congo...
GGCAAAAACAGTAAAGGCGGAAGATATGATTGCAGTAACGAATGCAACCAAGAAAACAGTTTTTTTCATATAAATATTGTTAAGGTTATTTGGATGTTAGCAAAAAACACAATTTCGTACAACTCCTGCTTGTGCGTATTGATTATTCTAAAAAGTTTAGAATAATTTAATATTTTTTTAATGTTAGTATGCTAGGTTGGCAAACACAAGCTAATCTCGCATTATGACTCTAACACAATCCCCCATTTTTCTCATCGAACGTGAACTAAAAATACGCAATTATAGCCCTTGTACAGTAAAGGCATATACCCTGTCACTCAAAGAGTATCTTAAATATCTAGAGAAAAATAAAACCTCAATAGAAAATTTTGACGAAGAAGATATAAAAAATTTTCTCCTATACAAGAAAGGACAAAATTGTGCACCTAAAACAATAAATGTATATCTTTGCGCTATTCAGTTTTTTTACAAAGAAGTTTTAAAAATACAAAATCATATCCATTTCAAACTGGCGCGCAGGAACAGAATTTTACCGGTAATACTAAGTCATGAGGAAATATTGACCGTGATATCAGGATTTAGAAATTTGAAGCATAAGCTTGCCGTAGCTCTTGCATATGGAGCCGGATTGAGAGTCAGTGAAGTAGCAAATCTAAAAATCCAGGATCTTGATTTTCAGAATATGACTTTGGCTGTCAGGCAAGCTAAAGGAAACAAAGACAGATTAACTGTTCTTCCAGAAAACATCGCTTCGGATTTGAATAATCTTATTGGAGAAAGATCAAAAAATCCTGCCGACTATGTATTTCTAAGCCAGCGTGGCGGAAAACTTTCCATTCGCACATTCCAAAAGATTTTCCAGAATATGGTTCGAAAAGTGGGGATATATAAGGCGGTATCCTTTCATTCCTTAAGACATAGTTTTGCCAGCCATCTTATAGAGAATGGAGTAAATTTGCGGTTTGTGCAGACTGTTCTTGGTCATCAAAATATTCGTACAACACAAATATATACTCACGTTTCCACAGAAGGACTGTTTAGAAATGTAAAAAGCCCATTATGAGAAATCTTATTGATCTATTTCTTGGTGTACATTATAATGTACATGTGAACACAAGAACAACTTTATCAATTTCGGAAGCTAGAAAGAATATCTTTAATATAACCGACGAAGCGCAAAAGCCTGGGAATTATTATACGCTTACTGAAAAAGGACGTCCGAAAGTCGTAATAATCTCCGCCGAAGAATTTGAATCCTGGCAAGAAACAATAGAAATACTCGCCGATCCTGTTGTCATGAAAGACATCAAGGAGGCAAATTCCGATATTCAAACTGGTGCATACGCAAAAACCTATGGTGATATGAAAAACTTAGCCAAGAAATCAAATGCAATTTCAAGTACTTCTAAAACCGAGCGTTCAAAAACAACTCGATAGATTCGATATAAAGATTAGATCCAGGCTTCTTATTGCCATGGAAAATCTCTCGACAACTCCCTATATGGGCAAAAAACTTCGTGGTTCTCTCGACGGATACTATTCCTACAGAGTTTGGCCTTACAGAATCATTTACACTGTAATCAAAGATAAACTGGTAGTTTTGGTGGTGAGTGTCGGACATAGACAAGGGGTTTATGCCGAGCAGAAGTGATTACGTAACAATTCCTACGTTCTGCTTCAATAGGGAAATACTAAGCTTTCTGAAAGAAAATGTCCTCACTTCGTTCCGGGCATTTTCTTTTGAAAGCTTTCCTTCGCTACGACAAAGCCTCGCGGAGCTCGGCCTGTCTTCGCTTCGGATCGTATTTCTCGCTACTATCTGGTGGGCGAGGAGGGAGTTGAACCCTCACGAGTCTCCTCACTAGCTCCTAAGGCTAGCGTGTCTGCCATTCCACCACTCGCCCACAATATGTTTTGAACGCCATAATTTTACTGATAATCCTCCTAATTGCAATATAAAAAAATCATTTGACTAATTTAATACCTTGGTATACATTTGTACCTTACATTTTACATATTGGGAAATAATGTTGCGTTAATATCAATATTCTTGCTTGACAATTAATATTGCAACCAATATCTTGTTACCACCAATGTTTTAACCTTTAAGAAATATGAGCGATATATCAAATACAAAGCTTAATTTGCCTGAAATCATCGAGGAGATGTTTATGGTATTGACTCAGAAGGAAAAAGAAGTCATTGTGCAACGTTTCAGTCTAGACAACAAACCTAGAAGAACTCTAGAAAGCATTGGTCAACATTTCTCTGTTACTAGAGAAAGAATTAGACAAATTGAAAAAATTGCCCTTGGAAAACTTCGAAGAACTGTTCAAACAACAAGACTTAACCTTATAAACGAGTTAGCTAATAAGATCATTGAAGAGAATGGTGGAATTTTGTTGGAGAAAAAACTTGTTAGTTCTATTTTGAATTCTATTCATTCTAACGAAGAAGTTGATGCAAATATAATTAGACTTGCTTTGAGCATAAATCAGAACTTAGATAAAATTGAGAAAACTAATCAAACTCACCCATTCTGGAGAACAAAAGGAATTAATCAATCTTTGATAAATTCAGTTGTATCCACTGGAGTTAAATCTCTAAAGAAACGTGATGATGTTTGTGCTGATGCAAAAATGATCGTTCAGGTTCGTCAGATATTAGAAGATACTGTTAAATCTTTCCCTGATGCAATGATCACTTCTGCACTAGAAGTTGATAAGAGAATAAAGAGAACTGAAGATGGGTTTGGTCTTATGGAATGGAGACATATCAATCCAAGAAGTATTAGAGATAAAGCTTATATCATCCTTAAGAAAGAAAAACGTCCTCTACATTTCGTAGAGATCGCAAACAAAATTTCAGAAGCAGGATTTGATAAGAAAGTTGTTACAACTCAAGCTGTACATAATGAACTTATAAGATACGAACAATTTGTATTAGTTGGACGTGGACTATATGCACTAAAAGAATTTGGATATAAAAAAGGAACTGTTGCTGACGTTATCGAAGATCTTCTTTCAAAAAAGAGCCCAATGACAAAACAGGAGATCATCGAAGGAGTTCTAAAACAACGTCACGTTAAAAAAGGAACAATCTCTCTAAATCTTCAGAAGAATCCACAATTTATGAGAGTTGGTCGTGCAATATACAAACTTGATTTAGGCAAGAAAAAGTAAACAACTTTAATTGCTTCTTGAGGATCCTTTCTCTAGAATACAACCGTTATTTTTACTTACATAATTTTTCGTTATGAGTGATTGTGTGTTCTGCAAAATTCTAAGCAAAGATATTCCTGCAGAGTTTATCTATGAAGATGATACGTGTGTCGCGTTTAAAGATATTAATCCTAAGGCTGAAACTCACGTTTTGGTCGTACCTAAAGATCACATCGACTCTATAACAGAAATGTCAGATAAGGACGAACCATTGATTGGTCATTTGGTTTTTGCTGCCAAAAAAATTGCTGAAAAATTAAACCTTTCAGGCTATAATCTTCAATTCAATGTAGGTAAAGATGGTGGCCAAGAAATTTTCCATATCCATTTACACTTAATGTCTAAATTCTCTTAAATCAACTATGTCTTTTGTAAATCTACACCAACATTCCCACTATAGCTTACTTGATGGGTTTGGTAGTCCTAAAGACATTGTTTTGCGTGCAAAAGAGCTTGGATATCCTGCTGCCGCACTTACAGATCATGGAGTTACATATGGACTTATAGAATTCTACCAAGAGGCAAAAGCCGCAGGGATTAAACCTATTCTTGGTTGTGAAATGTACGTCTCTCCAAGAACCAGATTTGATAAAGAAGCAAAAACTGACGTAAAACCATATCACCTTACTATTCTAGCAAAAGATAATGCCGGTTATGAAAATCTTCTTACTCTTGTAACGAAGGGGCACTTGGAAGGCTTTTACTATAAACCAAGAATCGATTATGGATTACTAAAGGTTTACGGAAAAGGATTGATCGCTCTAAGTGGATGTATTACCGGACATCTTCCAAGATTAATTCTTTCAAACGATCAGGACGGAATAGATGCATTAATAAATCAGTACCTCGAAATTTTTGGAAAAGAAGATTTTTATTTGGAAGTTCAGGATCATCCTTTGAATGACAATCAAGAAACTGTTAACAAAGAACTATTAAAACTTTCAAAAAAATATGGTTTAAAGATGGTTCTCACAAACGACTCACATTACCCAAGAATTACAGATAAAGATGCTCATGATATTCTTTTATGCATGCAGTTACAGACTACCATACATGACGAAAACAGAATGAAATATACTGGGGATTTCTCTATCAGAGACTATCGGGACATGAGCGAATATTTAAAAGAATTTCCTGGTATTGTAGAAAACACTCTGGAAATCGCCGATAAGTGTAATGTCGAATTTGAATTTGGAACTAATCTTATTCCTTCTTATAAAACTCCTAACAACGAAGACACTTTTGAGTACATGAAAGTCCTATGTGAGGAAGGTTTACAGAAGCGCTTCAAGGACAAGCCTGTCCCAGAAAATTATAAAGAAAGACTTACGTTTGAATTAGATCTGATACATAAAATGGGCTTTGATACATACTTTTTGATCGTTTCAGACTTTGTGAGATATGCTAAAGATCAAAAAATTGTCGTAGGTCCAGGACGTGGATCTGCCGCCGGTTCTATCATGGCATGGAGTTTGAATATAACTGATTTGGATCCTATTCATTACGGATTATTTTTTGAAAGATTCATGAATCCTGAAAGAGTAAGTATGCCCGATATTGATATCGATTTTGCTGATACAAGAAGAGATGAAGTTTTGGCTTATGTAATCGATAAGTATGGAAGAGATAATGTCGCACAGATTATCACTTTTGGAACGATGGCTCCTAGAGCTGCTGTTCGAGATGTTGGAAGGGCTCTTGGATATCCTTACGCAGAAGTGGATAAATTGGCAAAAACTGTTCCCCCACCAGTTCAGGGAAGACATGTTCCTTTAAAAGTTTCTATTAAAGAAGATCCGGATTTAAAAATCGCTTATGAGAAAGATGAACGTGCAAAATTCCTTCTTGATTATGCTATGAAGCTTGAAGGTACAGTTAGACATATTGGTACTCATGCATGTGCCGTTGTTATCTCTGAAAAACCTCTTACGAATTATACGGCCTTACAACATGGAGCAAGTGATGAAAACGAAATAGTCACTCAGTATTCCGCTAAACCTCTTGAAAGTTTGGGGCTTCTAAAAATGGACTTCTTGGGATTGCGCAATCTTACTATAATTGAAAAAACCACGAAGATCGTAAAAAGAACTAGAGATCTAGATATAAATATAGACAATCTTGACCTTACAGACGAAAAGACCTTTGATCTGTTCCAAAAGGCAGATACTACCGGAGTATTTCAGCTTGAGTCTCTGGGGATGAAAAGATATTTGAAAGATCTAAAACCTACCAAGTTTGAAGATATCGTAGCAATGGGCGCCTTATATAGACCAGGACCTATGGAATGGATCCCTACTTATATCAAAGGCAAAAAGAATCCTGAGAAGGTTCATTATATGCATGAATCGTTTAAATCTATATTGGAAGGTACTTATGGAGTTGCTGTTTACCAAGAGCAAATATTGCAACTGGCTAGGGATTTTTCCGGGTTTACGTTAGGAGAGGCTGATATCTTGAGAAAAGCCGTAGGTAAAAAAAATCCGATTCTTTTGATGGAACAAAGAAAGAAATTTATTGATGGCGCTGTAAATAAGGGTCATAAAGAAAAATTTGCTCAGGAAGTTTTTGAAAATGTAATTGAACCTTTTGCCGGATATGGATTCAATAAAGCTCATGCTGTTTGTTATGGAATGATTGCTTATCAAACTGCTTATTTGAAAGCGCACTTCCCTATTGAATTCATGACAGCGTTATTGTGCAGTGATGCTATGAATACAGAACGTGTTGTTTTAGAAATTAAAGAATGTATGGAAATGGGAATTAGCGTTTTGCCTCCGTCTATAAATGAATCATTTTCTCAATTTACTGTAGTTGATGACCATACTATTCGTTTTGGATTATTGGCAATAAAGGGCGTTGGTGAAGGTCCTATAAGAGAAATACTTGAAGTAAGAGAAAGAGATGGCAAATTTAAATCTTTGGAAGACTTTATCGGAAGAGTCCCTCAAAAAACTGTTAATAAAAAAATGATTCAAGCCCTTGCTTTAAGTGGAGCACTCGATGAATTTGGAGATAGAAATCAAATAGCTGAAAACCATGAAGAAATTTCTACTTTTGCTAAATATGCAAAAAATGCTGTCAGCAATCAGGCTGATATTTTTGGCATGCTGGAGGCTTCTGATGCCGAAAGCTGTACTCTAAAAATGGCTCAAGTGCCAAAAGCTACTTCAGTACAAATCCTTAAATGGGAAAAAGAACTTTTAGGATTATATGTTTCCGGTCATCCTTTGCGTGGACTAAAAAAATATATAGGTAAAAAAGCACATCTTATTGGATCACTTACGAAAAAAATGGTTGGGAAAAGCGTAAAGGTTCTAGGCATGGTTTCAAACTTAAGAAAAGTTATCACAAAAACAAATAACTATATGGCTACTTTTGTGATTGAAGATCCGAGCGGAAAAGTGAACTCAATAATGTTTCCTAGGGTCTTTGCCCAATATGGACAATCACTCACCGAAGACTCAGTAATTATAATTACCGGTAAATTGGATGACAGGCGAGGACAATATCAGGTTGCTTGCGATTCCGTTCGTGCCGTTTCTCTGAGTGCTATGCTTGAAAATGCTAAAAAAGAGGGATTTTATGATCCTGAAGATAAATCTGATATTATGATCAGATTTTTGGATGATATTTTGGCTGACAAGAAGGATTCGGAAGAAAAACATTCAGGTGAAGAAGAAGGATTCGTAGAAGATTTCGATATTGGAGATCAGACGGACAATGACATATTTACCATCAAGATTCCTGAGGGTACAAGCCAAGATACAATGAAAGAGTTAAGTAATATCTTACAGAAAAATAAAGGAGATACTTTAGTTGAAATATACTTAAGTTCATCTAAAAAAATTAAACTTCCTTTTGGAGTACATGTTTCAAGTGATTTAAAAATACAGGTCGCTTCCATTTTAAAACATTAATTTTCATTGAAAAATACGCTATTTTACTTTAAGATTTGGCCATCTTAACATTTTTCTTTATGTACAGAACGCACACTTGTAACGACCTTACCAAGAAAGACATTGGAAAAACGGTCACCCTTGCTGGATGGGTTCACAGGAGAAGAGACCACGGAGGAGTTGTTTTTATCGACTTACGTGATCGCTATGGCCTTACTCAAATAGTTTCTGATCCAAATAATTACATTGATGCTCATAATTTGATGAATGAGGTTCGACATGAATTTGTTTTGAAAATAGATGGAGTTGTAAGAACAAGACCTGAGGGACAAGCAAATCCAAAGCTTAATACCGGTGATGTTGAGATTCTTGTTCATAATATAGAAATACTTAATGCATCTAAAAATCCGCCTTTCGAAATTGGACAAGAACAAGGGACAAACGAAGAAATGAGATTGAAATACAGATATCTTGATTTACGCGGAGATAGGCTAAAAAACAATCTGATGCTTAGACACAAGGTTATAAAGCATATCAGAGATTACTTTGATAATCTTAATTTTATTGAAGTTGAAACTCCGATTCTTATAAAAGGAACTCCTGAAGGAAGTCGTGAATATCTTGTTCCTTCTAGAATATATCCTGGAAAATTTTACGTTCTTCCACAGTCTCCACAACAGCTTAAACAGCTTCTTATGGTTGCTGGATTCGATAGATATTTTCAGATCGCAAGATGTTTTCGAGATGAAGATCAGAGAGGAGACAGACAGCCTGAATTCACTCAATTAGATATAGAAATGTCATTTATTGATGAGGACGATATCATGGCTATAAATGAAGCTTGTCTTATTCAATTAGTTGAGAAATTTGTTCCACATAAGAAAATAATGAAGAAACCTTTCCCTGTACTCACCTACAAAGAAGCTATGAATGAATATGGTTCAGATAAACCGGATATTCGGTTTGACATGAAAATTACTGATGTAAGCGATATAGCACTAAACTCTGGATTTTCTCTATTCAAAAAAGTAGTAGAAGACAACGGAGTAGTAAAAGCTCTTCGCGTAGAAGGCGGAGCAAAATTCACAAGAAAAGAACTGTCTGATTATGAGGAAGTTGCAAAAGTCTATGGAGCTAAAGGATTGGCTTACATTGTTGTAGAAAAGGATGGGCTTAAATCCCCTATTGTTAAATTCTTCAAGGAAAATGAGCTAAAAGAACTAGTTTCTAGATGTAAGGCAGAAATTGGGGACACTATTTTCTTCTGTGCTGATAAGTTTAAAGTTGCATGTGAGTCGCTTGGAAAAGTCAGACTTACGGTAGCTGAAAATTTTGGACTTTTGGATAAAAATGTTTTTGCTTTTTGTTGGGTAAAAGACTTTCCAATGTTCGAATTAAATGAGGAAACAAAAAAGTTTGATGCAGTTCATCATCCTTTTACTTCTCCAAAAAATCTCACAGACTTTGATAAAGATCCTGGAAATGCTATCGCTAAAGCTTACGACATCGTACTAAATGGATGTGAAGTTGGAGGAGGATCAATAAGAATTCATGATGGTGCAGTTCAAAGTAAGGTTTTCGATATTCTTGGAATAGCTGAAAAAGATGCAATGAGACGTTTTGGTCATATGCTCGAAGCTTTTCAATATGGAGCACCTCCACACGGAGGAATAGCTTGGGGACTTGATAGACTTGTAATGATTTTCGCGGATGAACCAAATATTCGTGAAGTTATAGCCTTCCCTAAGGATCAAAAAGCTAAAGATGTGATGCTTGGAGCTCCATCTGAAATGCCAAAAGATCAGATAGAGGAATTGCACATCAAGGTTAACGCCAAGGAAACTAAATAAATAGCTTTAAGAAATACTCATTCTTGTGCTATAATTTATAGATATTTTTTTAAATGATTTTGATGATCCAGTGGTTATTAATTGGGCTTGGAGTAATAGTATTAATCGGACTTTTCGCCGGATTAGTTAAATATATTCGTTATAGAGTTAATCTAGAGAGATCTTTTAATATGGTCTTTTTGGAGATGAAAGTTCCAAAAAAAGAATCGAAAGAAGATCGTGAAGTTGAAGGAGAACAGTTTTCTAACCAAAGAGACTTCAAGGAGATCAGTGGCGGCATAATGATGCAGATGTATGAGTCGTTACATAGTCTTTACGAAAATCGAATCGAGCATTTTTTTATGGGACAAGACTTCTTGTCACTTGAATATGCTGTATATGACGGACTTGTTCATTTCTTTATAGTTTGTCCTAGAGAAATAGCTTTAATAGTTGAAAAACAAGTTACAGCTTTTTATCCAGATGCCTATGTAGAACAGATTGATGATTACAATATTTTCAAACCAGATAGTCATGTCGTTTCTACTTATATGGTTCCTGAGAAGAAGTATTGGTATCCATTTAAGACTTACGCAAGAATGACAGCTGATCCACTTAATGGAATTGTGAATTCTCTTTCAAAAATTTCAAAAGATGATGGAGCCGCTGTTCAATTTATGATTAGACCGGTGAAAGAAGGTTGGCAGGAAAAAGGACGTGAAAAAGCCAGTGAGATTTTCCAAAACAAGAAGCAGTCTAAATTTTCTTGGTACAATCCTATTTCTTGGTTCGCTACTATGTTTGAATTGCTTTTTAGGGGTGAGAATAGTGTACTTAATTTGGATAAAGACGGAGTCAGTACCAGAACTACTCCTATAACTGATGAGGAAGTAAAAGCTATGGAAGAAAAAAATTCCAAGTCTGGATTTGAAACAATAATTAGATTGGTGTCGTCTTCTTCAGACAAGAAAGAGGCCGTAACGAATTTAATTACGATGAGAGGCGCTTTTGCTCAATACAATACCCCAAATGGTAATGCATTCGAACACACCAGATGGCATCACAATAGAACTCTTGTAACTAATTTTATTTTTAGGAATTTCCGTCGTGGATTTAAACAATATTTCTTTGAAAAACATATCCTTTTGTCTTCGGATGAATTGGCTAGTATGTTCCATCTTCCAAATATTAGATTTAATAAATATCCATGTATCGCATGGCAGAATTTCAAAATCGCTGCCGCACCTCCAAATATTCCTACAGATGGTATTCTTCTTGGATACAACATCTACCGTGGAGAGAAAAAAGAAATTCGCATGAAACGTGAAGATAGATTTAGACATTTTTATGTTATTGGACAAACTGGTACTGGTAAGTCTTCTATTTTACAAGTAATGATCCGTCAGGACCTAAAGAATGGCGATGGCTTATGCATTATTGATCCACATGGATCTCTTATTGAAGATATATTACCTTTTATTCCTAGAGAGCGCGCAGATGACGTAATTTACTTTGATCCATCAGATATGGAACGTCCTCTGGGTATTAATCTACTTGAAGCTGATAGCCCTGAAGAACAAGAAATGGTCGCCCTTGATGCCATGAATATCATGATTAAACTTTTTGATGAGGAAGTATTTGGACCTCGTATTCAGGATTACTTTAGAAATGGTTGTTTGACTCTTATGGCTGATCCTGCAGGTGCCGCACTTACAGATATAGTTCGTTTATTTACAGATGATGATTTTGCTAAAATGAAACGTCAGCATGTAACAAATCCTATCGTTGCTTCATTCTGGGACCATCAGATGGCAAAAACTGGCGCACGTGAGAAACAAGAAATGATTCCTTACTTTGCTGCTAAATTCGGTCAATTTGTTACTAATACGATGATGAGAAATATAATTGGACAGACAAAATCTGGGTTTGATTTCTATAAAGTAATGCAGGACAAAAAAATTCTATTGATGAACCTTTCAAAGGGAACTACCGGAGAAGTTAATTCAAAATTACTTGGACTTATTATTGTTCAAAAAATGCAAATGGCTGCCATGAAGAGAGCAAAAGTTCCAAAGGAACAACGTTCAGATTTCTTTCTATATATCGATGAGTTCCAAAACTATGTAACTGAAAGTATAGAGGTTATCCTTTCTGAAGCCAGAAAATACCGCCTAGGACTTGCTATGGCCCATCAGTATCTTGCACAGCTTGGAAGTGAGAATAATGCAAAGAAAGGACCTGATCTAAAAGGTGCTGTATTTGGAAACGTAGGATCAATGATGTGTTATAAGATTGGTGCTCAAGATGCAGAACATATGGCAAAAGAATTTGCTCCTGTATTTAGTGATCAAGACTTAATAAATATTGATAAATATAAAGCTGTAATGAAACTTTCTATCGATACTCAACCAAGTAGACCTTTCAGTATTATTCCTCTAAATCCATATTTAAACCCTGGAGACAAAGAGGCGGCAGAAGCATACAAACAACTTTCAAGATTGAAGTATGGCAGAGAACGCGAATTTGTCGAGAAAGAGATTTTAAGAAGAATAGGCGTTATTTAGCGCTTAAAATAGCGAGATTTTATTCATTTTGGCCAAAAGTTATATGGCCATTTTTTATATCTTTTTGCAAGATTAGTTCCCCGTCTGGGAATTGATTTTGTGATATAATATTAAGATTTAATAAAACAAAAAAATGAAAAAGAAAAACAAAAATAAGAATTGGAATCAAAAAATTGCTGCTATTTTTATTGGTAGCGTTTTTATTCTAAATCTTTCAACTGTCGTAAAGGTCAACATTGCATATGCCGATGAGGTTGTTGATACACCTGTCATAGAAAATGCAAATGTTGGAGGAGATCAGAACGTAGATGAACCAATGACTGTTCCTGTGGATCAGTCTGCTTCTGATGTCGTATCTTATCCTTTTACAAAGTTTTTTACGATTTCTGCATATTACTCACCTCTTCCTTGTCAGGATAAATATGTAACAGGCAGTTACGCAACTGATATTAGACTTAATGGTGGTGGAGTTCATGGAGCTGATGGAACAAGTGTTTATCCTGGAATGGTTGCCGCTCCTAAGTCTTATTCATTTGGTACAAAAATGGATATACCTGGAATCGGAACTGTTGCCGTACATGATCGTGGTGGAGCTATAGTGCACGCTACTGAAAAAGGAAATACTTATGATCGTTTGGATATATGGATGGGTTATGGAGATAAAGGTTTAAAAAGAGCTCTTAATTGGGGCAAAAGAACGGTTGAAGTAACTGTTCATGGAAAGAATGAGTCTTTATCTGAAAATGTATCACTTGGAGATTATGATCCTTCTGAATCAGTAGCAAATGTATGCGAAAATCCTGATGACAATATGATTAGTAATTCTACTAGTGATGGCAATACATCAACGTCTGTAAACTCACCAGCTGTAGATGATTTACAGAAATTAGCTGATCAGTATCAAATAGGAATTACTCCACAAATTAAAGAGAATCTAGATCTTGGATCTACTGGAGATAAAGTGTCTAAGTTACAGGAAGAGTTAAAAAACTTAAATTTTTATAGAGGAGAAATAACTGGGAAATACGATAAAGTAACCGCTCATGCTGTATTCAAATTTCAGCAATCACAAGGATTAGTTGCTGATGAAAAAAGTACCGGAGCCGGTGTTTTTGGACCAAAAACAATGGCAATGGTAAATAATATCATTACTTCTAGAAATAAAACTAAGGTCTTGATTGCTCAGACTACTAACGATTTCAGTTCGGGAAAGACTGAGAACATTGCAGTGAGTAACTCTGTTCTAATTGCTGAACTAGATCCTGGAACTCAAGCTGCCGAAGTGAAGATTCTTCAGAAATTCTTGAAAGATCAGGGATATTTGGACGTTAATTCATATTCAGAATATTTTGGAAATTCAACTAAAGAAGCTTTGATCAAGTTTCAGTTAGATAATAAAATTATTACTACAATAAAAGATACTGGAGCTGGAAGAGTCGGTCCTGGGACACTAAAAGTCATCAACTCATTGTCATAAATAGTTTCTGCTGACTTGCTACGAGGCCATGAATATTGTATAATTATATAATGAAATTAATAAAAACACATATGTTTAAAGAAAATAGATTAATGTTTATAAACGCTTTTGAAAACCGTGATGCTTTTCAGACAGAAGTAGTTAAAGATGAGGATAAGGATAAGAAAGGTGGAGTTGAGGGTTTTGTTAAAAATCTTGAACAAGGAACTGTTGATGCCGGCACACTAGAAGCTAACGCAAAAGCTGAAGAAGATGCAAGACTTGCAAAACAGAATGAAGCAAAAAAACTTGCAGCAAATGAAGAAAAAGAAAATGCAGATGCGGCTGAGAATATACTAAAAGCAAATAATTTCCCTCCATACGATGGATCGGCCGTAGCAAAATCTTCTGGACAAGAGGCTGCTCAAGACGCTCCGAAAGAGGTTCAAGAACGTGTTGCTGCTAATAAAGAAGTTGGCCATGAAGTAGCTGACAAAGCAGGTGCAGCTATAGAGCAGACTCGCCAAGGATAGAAAAAATCTCTTTCTCTAGTTTCAAAATCTTGTTTTGTGTTTCTATTCTAAGTGGCTCATTATCGCCTTTTTTTGCATTACGCTTAGTTCCTTCAGAAAAACGTTTTTTCAATGAAACTATTACGTCGTGATCTACTCTTTTATCCGCATAAAAAAGAATTTTTTCTTCTAAGGTTTTAAGTTTATCTACATTATAAAAATCATGTCTTTCTACAAGTGTCGCGAAAGTTGTTTCGCCTTTATTTCTAAGAAAATCACCTATGGCTTTTACGTGACCAATTTTCCCATATTTTTCTCTAAGATGTGTCCAAACTTTTATATCTTCTTTTGTGATTTTTTGATCAATCTTTTTTGGATCAAAATCTCTAAAATCGCAAACTCTAAATAAATCGTGTACTAGAGCCGCATTCGATAGTGTCTTTTTGTTTATCTTGTGGCCTTTCTTTATAAATTTGTCTGCCAAAATATCACATATGTTTTTTACCTGATTCATGTGGGATACGACGTGTACTGGCACGTGATATTTTTTGTATAATTTAAAAATCTCTTCTTTATTCATTTATTTCTATGTTTCTTGTGTTTTTATCAATATATGAAAGCATGACGTCTATTCTTTTTTCCGGAAGATTTTTCCCCATTCTGTCAGCCCATTCTATTATAACTATGTCGTCTCCCTGTAAAATTTCGTCTATTTCGATGGCAATAATGTCATTCATTTCTTCTAGTCTGTATAAGTCTAAATGAAATAAATTCTTCAGTTCTGACTCGTATTTCCTTATATAGTTGTATGTTGGACTTTTTATTAAATCTTTTTTTATGCCTAATTCTTCTGCAATGGCTTTGGTAAGTGTTGTTTTGCCAGTCCCAAGTTCCCCAAAAAGACATATAATTCCACCATCTTTCACTTTTTCAGATAGTGCCTTTGCAATCTTTACTGTTTCTTTCTCGCTTTTCGAGATCATGGGCGTTGATTATATTAGAAAAATTTGCTATAATTATATGATTTAACAAAACAAAAACAAACATAAAAAATGAAAAAAACTACTAAAAAATCACAGAAGCATAATCCTCATAAACATTTTGAGCGCAAGGTTTTTCTTACAATTGCTGTAACTCTTGTGCTTTCTACAGTGGTTTATTTCATGGGAGGAATGTCTTCTCTGTATAAAGCCAGTGTCATTAGCGTTCCAGAACATGCTCCATTTAATGGCACAGTTTTCCCAATACAGAAGGTTCCAAATTGGGTAAAATTAACTACTGCTCAATTTAAAGTTTCTTATAGTGAAATTCCTAGTTTTATAGAGACTCCAGTTTATGATCCTGCAAAACTTAAGACATTAGTTGCAGATTTAAAATGGGGTGATCCTATTGGTAATGCGATTCGTAATCAAAAAATTACTTACGCTGTTGCCTACATGGCGGCATATGATAAAAGCAGCGAAGAACTTTCTGGTTCTCATCCTGCCATAGACATAAAGATTCCTGTTGGAACTCCTGTGTACGCTATTGCCAATGGAACAGTTATAAAAGCAAGTACTCAGAATGACGGTTTTGGTCATCATATAGTTATTCAACACAACAACTTCCCTACACTAGATAATGCAAATGCTAGAACTACTATTTTTAGTAGTTATAGTCACATGAGCGACATTAATGTTTCTGTAGGAGATGTAATTAAAAAAGGTGAACAAATTGGAACAAGTGGACAGACTGGAAATGCAACCACTCCACATTTACATTTTCAAATTGATAATAGCAATGCTCCTTATCATCCTTTCTGGCCTTTCACATGGCAAGAATCACAGGCAGCCGGCCTTGATTTCTTTAGTGCCATAAATGCAGGACTTGGAAAAGAAAAGGGATTGCAGTCTACTATAAATCCAATGGCTTATGTTCAAAAATATTTGAACGCGGAAGAGAGATCAACTGATTCTAGCTCTTCTAATTCAAATAACAATTCTACATCAAATAACTCAAACACTTCGTCTACTGATGCTAATTCTTATGTAGATAGCGCAAATTCGAATAATTCTAGCAATTCAAATTCCAATTCCAATTCTAATTCTAATAATACTGATACCAGTACTGCTTCGAATACTACAAACAATAATGTATCTAATAATACAAATTCATCCAACGCTGGCTCAACTAAATCCGAATCCAGTTTTGTATTTGAATTTAACGTTCAGTCAAAATACTATGTTGGACGTGATGCTCCTTTTACAATTAATTTAAAGGATACTTCTGGAGGCAAGTGGAATGATGGATTTATAGGAGAAGCTTTTCTTGCTTCAAACAATACTGGTAAAATTTCTGTTGGCGACTCAATTCTAAGCGCATTTTCATTTGATTCTGATGGCATGTATAAGGGATATATAAAAAAGATGAATGAGGGTAAATATAAACTTAGAGTTGATTATAATGATAAAACTTTTTATTCAAAATCATTTACAGTGTCTAGTATTTCATCTGAAGACGGATTTTTCACTGATGTTCCAGTTAACAACCGGTATTATGAAGCTATTCAGTATCTTGTGGATAAAAAAATTATCAATGGTTATAGTGATGGATCTTTTAAGCCTAATGGATATGTAAATCGTGCAGAGGCATTAAAAATTATATTAGAAGGAATCGACACTAGTCTTTCTAAGGGAAAACTTCCTTTCAAAGATATGAGAACAGAAGAATGGTATTCAAAATATGTTTATACAGCTTATAAGAAAGGCGTAGTTGAAGGAAATCCAGATGGCACTTTCAAACCTGATAAAACTGTAAATAAAGCTGAATTCTTCAAGATATTATTGAACGGAATGAATGTATCAGTTGACTCTTCTGTTAGCGAAAATCCTTTCAGTGATGTAAGTAAAACTCAATGGTATGCTCCATATTTCGCAAAAGCAAAAGAATTGAAGATAATCGACGCTGATACTACTAAAGTTAATCCTTCTGCAAGTATGACCAGAGGTGAAGTAGCCATGGCAATTTACAGATTGCTTACACTTTCTGATACTAAAGTGGCGATTAATTAGAAAGATTCCCTTGCGAAAAATGCATAAAACATAGTATAAAAATCTAGCATGTTTTTATTTTGATATGCTCGCGTAGCTCAGCTGGATAGAGCAGCGCCCTTCTAAGGCGAAGGTCACAGGTTCAAATCCTGTCGCGGGTAAATTTTGTAGGAAAACCTTTTTATTTTCTTGTAGCTTCATTTTTTGTTTTTATTAATTCAATACCCGTATATAATGTATTTAAATTATATCTAACAAAAACTCACCATGGGTAAAGGCGACAATAGAGACAAAGGAAGAGAGAAAAAGAAACCAAAACAGAACAAAGATAAAAAGAAGAAATAAATCTTTATATCTTCACGATCTCAAATAGAATCAACATCTCCATTATAAAAGCTATCGCGTTATTTATGACATGAAATAGAATTGCCGGGATGATGGATTTATTTTTTGTGACTATTGAATTTATTATCAGTCCTAAAATAAAAATCGGAATAATGCTTTTGAATTGCATGTGAAGAATAGCGAATATTCCTGCAGTCAATAAACTCCCTAAAAATATTCCAATTCGATTTACTAGAGTTCTCAATATAAATCCCCTAAATACTATTTCTTCAATTATCGGAGCTATTATCACTATCATTATTCCAGCTATTATCATGCTTGGAATAGTTTTTCCAAATAATGGCAAAATATTTTCCTGCATTTCATATCCAGGTATTTTTATGTTCGTAGCAACCATGAATATTACTACCAATATAGTTATTCCAATATATTTTCCATATGCCTTTAATGCTTCGATTATCGTTTTCCATATGCCAATATTTTCTATTCCAAAACTTTTTAACGACAAACATTTTCTCCTAATTGAAATTACTACAATTGGAGCTATCAATAGTATGCACTGCAACAAATAAAGAACTAAGAAATATGAACTTTTATATCCAGAGTTTTTTATTTCCAGATTTGTTCCAAAATATTTGATTAAAAGCACACCAAGTCCGAGTATAGTTGCTGTAGCCAAAAAGTAATAAATAAGGTCTCTTATCCCCCAAGGCGCTTGAAAAATCTTGGTCATGATATAGAATGTGAGTATATTTCTTGGTTTATTCTATCTTTGTTATGATGCTACGTGAAGGAGAAAAAATTTTGAGAACCTATAGACATCATCCTGTTCCTTTTGTTTGGCAGATTATAAAGGCTTTAGCTTTGATGATACCGTTTTATTTTTTTATTTATATATTCAGTTCTGATCTATCTCCGTTATGGATTCTATTGGTTCATGTTTCCACATTGATTCTTTTTGGTCTGATATTGCTCTATTTATCATTGATATACTGGATGGATAAATTAATTATCACTGATCAAAGAGTTGTATATAGAGATTATAAATATCTTACTGTCAGCGAAGAGTCTGAAACTTTTTTGAATGATATTCAGGATATAACCACTAAAGAAAATGGAGTTCTTGCCTATTTCTGGATTTTTGATTACGGATTGATTACAATAGAAACTCCTGCTTCAAGTGTAACGATAGTCTTTGATAATGCACCTGATCCTGAAGGAATTCGTCAGTTAATTTTTCACATGAGAACTCAATAATTATGATTCAAAGTAACTCTGAAGAAAATCAAGATCGTATTATCACTTCGACTCAAACGGATCCTGATCCATTTGAAAATAAATTGCGTCCGAGAAGCGTAGACGAATATGTCGGCCAATCTGCTATAAAAGATAACCTAAAAATAGCTATAAAGGCTGCGAAAAAAAGAGGTGAACCTTTAGACCACATATTGCTTCATGGCTCTGCTGGACTTGGGAAAACCACTCTTGCAAATATTATTGCTAATGAATCTGGAGTTAGTATAAAAACCACTTCCGGACCTGCTCTTGAGAAACAGGGAGACATAGCTTCCATCATCTCGAATTTAAATGAAAACGATATTCTTTTTATTGATGAAATCCATAGAATGAAGCCTGTGGTTGGAGAAGTTTTATATTCTGCGATGGAGGATTTCGGAATAGATATTATTATAGGGAAAGGACCATCTGCTAGAACAATGAGGATAAACCTACCAAAGTTCACTTTGATTGGTGCAACAACTAAAGTAAGCATGCTCTCATCTTCTTTACGCGATCGTTTTGGAAATGTAATGCGTTTTGAGTTCTATACTGAGGCTGAAATTAAACAGATTATTATAAGGTCATCTAGAATTTTGAATTGTAAAATAGATGATGAGGCTTCTACTTTCCTTGCTAAATCTTCTAGAAGAACTCCTCGTATTGCAAATCGTCTACTTAAAAGAGTTCGTGACTATGCTGATGTAAATAATCAATCTGTCATAGACATGAAGATGTTAAGAGAGTCATTGAAAAGTTTGGGAATTGATGAGATAGGACTTGATCAAACTGATCGTGAGATTTTGTCTTTGATTATTGATAAATTCGATGGGGGGCCTGTTGGATTAAATACAATAGCTGCGGCAACTGGAGAAGAAGAGGACACAATTGAAGATATTTATGAACCGTTTTTATTACAAATGGGCTTTTTAGATAGAACTTCTCGAGGTAGAATTGTCACACCACGTGCTTACAAGCACTTGGGAATAAATATAATAAAATAAATAACAATTTTTATATGAAAAAATTTTTCGCCTTCGTTAGTTGTATGTTTGTCACAGTAGGACTTTTTAGTGGATGTTCTTTGTTTGGAGTAGGCTCAGATGACACAACAAAACTTGAAGGTATTTTGACTGAACAATCTGTTACCGATTCTTATGCTGGCACCCATCTTCTTACTGACGCAGATGGAGTAATCACTCCCCTAACTAGCATTTCCGTAAAACTTTCTGACGTACAATTTTTGAATAATAAAGTCGAAATAACTGGAAAAATGGGAGATGACGGGTTATTCGATGTAAAATCTATAAATTTAATTGCAGTAGTTGAACAAACAAATAAACCAGGAGAGTTCGTTTTGTATCAAAATGGCGTTCTTGGATTTAAAATTAAATACTATTCAGATTGGAGTTTACAAGAAAATTCTGACTCAATTACTCTTCAGGCTCCAACTAAAAATGGTGCTGTTAATAGCGATCAAATCTCTATTGCTAGAACAATTTACAATTATATACCTACTACTCCCGTAACTCCTGTTTTGAAGGTAAATTCAGATAATTTCACGGATCAGGTAAAGCCTGACGTTACTCCAACTACTGCTCCAACCGTTGCTCCTGTAGTCGCAGACACTCCTCTTTCTATATATTTCTCTAAAATTGGAAAAGTAGATGGAGCTATGAAAAAAATAGGTCCTGACAACATTGATGCTGCCATGATGGATGATGGCTTCAATAGAATTGATTACTATGTGTACAGACCTGGATATATTTATAAAATTTCATTTATTCCTTCTCCAAGCAGTTATGACTTAGAGAACAAAAATATATTTAATAAAATCTTGGCTGAGTTCCAATTTGTAGACTTCAGTACCGAGATAAAGAATGATGGATCAAAATTAGCTCCTGGCAAAAAAGAAGTATTCTTGCCTAACATGGATGTAGAAACTAAAGCAACTACGAAAACTCCAGCCGTAACAACTCCTATTACTCCTGAAGTCAAACAGCCAACTCCAGTAGATACAAATCCAAAAACTTCTACACTTCCTTCTTCAGTTCCAGCACTTAAAGATATAAAACTGGCTACATTCACAAGCACTGGTTTTAAATTTTCAGTGGATTATCCTAAGAACTGGTATTTTGAAGGAACTAAAGTAGAATCAGAAAGTGACTCTTTCTTATTCCCATTTTCAGATAAAAAAGAAATGACTCCTGTATTAGTTGGACTTTATATTTCCAAGACAGGTATGCCAAAAAGTGATCCAAGTTGTAAAACTTTCACCCTAGCTTCTGGTAATGAATCATATGTTTGTAGCTCGAGCATATATGTAAAGGCTGGAAATAAAGTACTTCGACTTGAGACTACTGATCCAAAATACACTGATATTATGCTAAACATGGCTGCTAGCGTAAAATCTATGGAGTAATAATCCTCCACTTTATCGTTGACATTGGGACATTGGCACTCTATAATTCCGAGTGCTAATAGATGTTAAAACTATATTTAAATCCATAAGTAAAGCATAAATAAGCCATCGGCGATTCATTTTAAAGAGGAAATGTGGTAGAATTATTTGAAATTAAAAGATATTAAAAAACAAAAATATATGAGCGACTTTGCACAATTTGATAAATTTACGAAGGAAGCCAAGCAGGCTCTTGTGGTAGCACAAGAAAGGGCTAGAGACGGTAAACTTAATTATGTCGGTACCGAACATATTCTTATAGGTATTCTTTCTCAGGAAAATTCTCTTGGGGCTTCAGTTTTATTGAATTTTGGAGTTTCAATGGAGAATGTAAATCTTGTCCTTAAGACTGTTGGAAGAAGTAGTGCTCCTGTTACTTCAGACCAACCAGCCGGACTTAGTGGATTTGCTAAAGAAGTTATCGAAGAAGCTGTAAAAACTGCTCTTGAATTTGGGCATTCTTTTGTTGGAACCGAGCATTTACTTTTCTCTTTAGTTTCTCAAAAAAATACTGCAGCTACTGTTATTTTGGAGAATATGAAAGTGTCTCCTGATGACGTAAAAGAGCAAATTTTAGAGGTTTTCCAGAAAGCTAAAGAGATGCCTGGCGCTCAACCTGGTGGAAATATGCAAAAGAATCCTCAAATGATGAACCCTATCGAATTCTTCTTGGCTGGACTTCATGGTGTTTTGACTGGACAACAAAAAGAAGGATATAAAGATGCTTATAAACACAAGAAGAATGAAACAGAAAAAGGAGAAAAAAGCGCTACTCCTGCTTTGGACTTCTTCACTACAAATATGATTGAAGATGCTAGAAAAGGAGAGATGGATCCTATTATCGGTAGAGATAAGGAAATTGAACGCGTAATTAGTATTCTTTCCAGAAAAACTAAAAATAACCCTGTTATTATTGGAGAATCTGGCGTAGGTAAAACTGCTGTTGTTGAAGGACTTGCTCAGAAAATCGCAAAAGAGGAAGTTCCGGATAACATGTTAGATAAAAAAATTCTTTCATTGTCTATGTCTGCAGTTGTTGCAGGAACAAAGTATAGAGGTGAATTTGAAGAAAGAGTTAAACAAATTATTGATGAGGCTACTTCTCAAGAAAATGTAATTTTATTTATAGATGAATTGCATACAATTATGGGAGCTGGAAGCGCTGAAGGAAGTTTGGATGCAGCGAATATTTTGAAGCCGGCTTTATCTCGTGGAAAGGTCCAAGTAATTGGAGCTACAACTACAAATGAGTATAGAAAAAATATTGAAAAAGATGCGGCACTAGAAAGACGTTTCCAGCCTGTAACTGTGGAAGAACCAAGCGTTCCAGATACACTAGAAATCTTGACTGGAATTCGTGAAGCTTTTGAAGATCATCATAATTTACTTATAACCAATGATGCACTTGAAGCTGCCGTAAATTTATCAAAAAGATACGTTAATGACAGATTTTTGCCTGACAAGGCTATAGACCTTATAGATGAAGCTGCTGCTAAAAAACGCATTCAGCATAATACTGACAATGACAAAGTAAAGAAACTACAAAAGAAATTAAACGGAACTACTAGAAAAAAGGAAGAATGTGTTTCAAAACAAGATTACGAAATGGCAGCTGAGTTCAGAAATAAAGAATTAGATTTACTTAAACAAATAGAAAAGGAAAAATTTGTAAAAATTCCTAGAGATCAAAGAGAAAAATTAGATGCTGATGATATTGCAGAAGTTGTATCTACTATGACTGGAGTTCCAGTAACTAGACTTGTAAAAGATGACATTTCTAGACTGAAAGCTCTAGAAGTTGCACTAAAGAAAAGAATTATAGGACAAGATGAGGCAGTTACTGCTGTATCTAGAGCTATCAGAAGATCTAGAGCAGGTTTTGCTGACGA
>Ga0172369_10003021_pt1 | contig 22467 bp, 21 predicted proteins | sample LakKiv25m_FD_114539 | JGI IMG/M metagenome (GOLD analysis project Ga0172369, IMG submission 114539) | Freshwater microbial communities from Kabuno Bay, South-Kivu, Congo - kab_022012_11.25m | ecosystem: Environmental > Aquatic > Freshwater > Lake | place: Democratic Republic of the Congo...
TATATATTCAGATAAAAAGGTGCACCGAAAAATGCACCGATCAACTCAAAGAACGTCCTGCTTTAGATGATGCTAATTTATTATAGTTTCCGGAGATCCGGCTCATTTTTTCTGGTGAGTTTTCAACTATTTTATTAACCATCCTCTGTAGTATAAAAAGAAGCCCCCAGCACCCGAAGGCACCAGAGGCGATAGCATACGTGGTTAAGCCCAGATCGTGTACCTGGGGGGCTGATTTAGCTCCAAGAAATGATCTAACTCCTGCCTTGAGGCAAAGGAATAGGTTGCTGTAATTTTGCCACTACGGGCATAGAGCGTTAGTTTTACTGCTACTGACATGGTGACCTCCAATGTTAAGTGATACAAATGGTTTGCTGCAAAAAATGCAAATCTTAGGCAACCAACAGCGGAGTAAATTTTAATACGCAAGGTTGCCGGTCATTTTTATACCTTTGGAAATGAAAGATGAATAAAAATGACGGCACCCGGAGGGCTTGACCTTGTGGATTATAAATTTACGGAGCTACATTTGGGTAAGATTTGCATTAACAGAAATAGAAGTATGGATTTACATAAAACAATGATTATGAAAAGTTTAGCAAGAAACCACATATTACTACTTGTTATAACCTTGCTTAGTTATGATGCTATAGCACAGACATTGTATATCTATGGTGGACAGAAACATGACGTTTATTTGGGTTGCTTAAACTGTGATAATTATAACTCGAAATCTATCTGGAATGAATATGGGACATATGGGAGCAGTTATAGCTCCAATAGCATCTGGAATGAGTACGGAACTTATGGGAGTGATTATAGTCAATACTCACCCTGGAATGAATATGCTAAGAACCCACCTGTAATTGTTGATAAACAAGGAGATTTCTATGGATACCTTACATTAAATGAATATAAGGCTAATAGAGCAGAGTTTGAGCTCGCCCTGGTGTTGTATAAATATTACGACTTGATCCGTGACGATGTTTCAACTTGGTATAAAAAAATCTTCGAATAAGTATTAAGGTTAAACAACACTGACATGAAAACGAAAATAGTTTTAATTATTGCTTTACCTTTTTTTCTATTTGCTAACATTTGTGTTGCTCAGAAGGGATTAAAGTTTGCACCACTTTCATGTGATAAGTTTCCTGATATCAATTCTGCTTTGGAGAAAGTGCTTATATTGCAGAAATCTAAATATGCTCCATTATCATATGAAATAACAGAAGAATATATGCGATGGAGCCGAGAAAAAGTAAAATCAGTTTGGTATGCTGATGCATATTATGTGGGGCGAGATGTTAAAACAGTTTATTTTGAGCATATTACAAATCTACATATAGAAAAAGCACGGCAAGGCTGGGAGGTAGTCTTTAAAGCTATCAATGACAAATACTATTTCCATCTTATATATGTTGATAAAAACTTAGCTATTGAATCCTACAGTGCTTTAAAGTGCAAGATTGAATCCATGAAACATTAGCAAAAGACAATTTAAAATAACAAAATAGGCAAACTTGAGATTTAGCGTAGCATAAAGAATGGCTGAATTAATAGAGTTGAAATCACTGGAAACTGGAAAACATTTTAGTATCGATTTGGCAAATTGAATAAATTTCTAACGGGATTATGCATTGGCGGTACTGTATATGTGGAGTATCTTTAAATTTGTTCCAAAAATGACCCGCAGTTAAGCCGAGCTTCTCTGCTTCTACTGCATACACGTGGTAGCCATTGATGCCATTTACTTTGGTATCGTTTCCCCATATGATTGAACCTTTAACTGACCAGTAACAGTCAACTGCTTCACCCCACTGGTGCCAGGATAAGCCGGGGATAGCGTTGGTGACATGGGGACCGGATTGTGGACCTACGGTTTCAATACAATGGGCAAGAAATGGGGCTCCTTTTTCTTTTAGTTCGTTGATTTTCTTTTGGATAACTGCTTTTGACCGGGATTGGCGCCATAGCCTGGCTTGGGTATATGGAACACGTAGGGTGTCACAAGGTTTCATTATGACGCCTCGGTACCTGCAATTTTCAAGGAGTTGTTCGACTTTTACCCGGAACTCCGGAATCAGGAGGTTGAGATCGGATGCCATGGGTTATTTGATCTTGATGAGGAGGAAGAGGAAGAGCGCTACAATGAAGGTGATTCCGATAATTACCCAGCCTGTGAATGTACGCTTGGACTGCTGGGGATATAGGGTAGTGGTTTTTGTGGAGCGATAATGGGTGTTGTAGTAGGTCAGATAGACGTTGAAGCTATCTATGGTGGAGGTTATTTCAATGTAATGAGGAATATATTTGACCTGGTTATGGATCTTATTCCCGGGAGTATTCTGTATCTCTTTGATTTGAGGCTGATTAAGGTTATCGCAATCGATATAGATCAGTACTCTGGAGGTATCAGATTGAACCGTTATAAACGTATCTACTTTTACTTGTTTAATCAAGATGGTATCTGTGCTGACAATGGATGCTGGATGGCATTTTTGCTGCAAACGGACACAAGGGTTACACCCAAGGAGAAGTGCTCCTGTACACGCCACTACAGCCCAATACAGGCATTTTTTAAAAGGATTCATTGCCTGGAATTAACCTTGAAAATAGTATCTCTGACATAGATCAAACCGAAGATGGTTGGCAGGAATGCCAGGAACTCTCCCATGGTGATTTTTTGCAGGATTAGCAAGTGGATTATGACGCATAGAAACAGTGTGCCGAGTAGTGAAGTGCGCCAGTTTTTAAAGATTCTGTTTTTCATAGCATTTACAATTTCATTAGTGATTTCGCAGGTATATCTGGATTTCATCGATCTTCTTCAGGATCTCCCGGGTATCGGACTTGATATCACCACGTAGAACATCAAAGTCCTTGGTGTTTTCAACCTTATGTGCCTGCAGGTCCTGTTTCATATTGACAATTTCCACATTGATCTCGGCGAGCCGTATCTCCATATGAACCCAGATAGAGATTATCGCAACCAGAAATGTTAACAGGCTGATTGCTTGTGGTATCGGAATGCCAAAGATTGATGGTTTCATCTTCTGATCTTTATCCATAAAATGCCACCTCCACCATTTCCACGAAAGCAACAAACCGGGTAAGGTTGGTATCATCGCCGGTGACTGTGATACATAATGCTCCATTGGTAGTGTCGGCTGTGATATCTGCATCCCAGGCTGCATCGCTTTCGGCAATTACTGTTTTGGTGACTGAACCAATAATGGCAGTTGAGGCGGCTGTCGCCCCTTTCTTGATCAGCCCTTTGAACTCATAGGCTGCTCCCTCTGAAATGTTTTCATCAGAAGCCACCACGAGAACACGAAAAGCGTTCATCTTGTTGTTCATCAGGGTAATAACGTCTTCCTCACCAACTAATAATTCATATGGAGTATCATCCGCTGTTTCAAGTCGGGCAATGATATTGGTGTATTGTGCTTCGCCCTTAGTATCCCCACATAAGAAATCCCAGGATGCCTTTGCATGTTGGAATTTATTGTAGGTTTTTGCACAGAGACCTTCGGCATGAGAATAAGGTTCAGTACAATCGTTCAAACTACCTTCGGCATGACAGCAATCGGCAGTGATCGTATTACCGTTGCCTTCAGCAAATGACCCATAACTACTGATGTTGTTTCCTTCTCCACAAGCAAAAGATTGATTCCCTGAGATGATATTCCCGGAGCAAAGAGCTGCACTCTTCTCCCCTGAGACCTCATTGTATTCCCCTACAGCCATGGACTCCAAGCCAGAGACGACATTTCCTTTACCACCACCAATGAAAGAATCTATCCCGGAAGCCGTATTTCTTTCTCCTCCCGCAATAAAAGACCTGATTCCGGAAGCAACTTTGGTAACAGCATCACGGACAAACTGAAAATCAGAGGCATCGGCACCCCTGGCATTTCCATCGTGGGAAGTACCTGACAATGTACCCTGAACCCCCTGGGAATAGACAGATAAATCCTGATCTCCGGTATTGGTTCCGGAAACTGCATCCAGATCAGATTGATTGGCATGTGTATGATCATCGGTATTGGCATGCTTCTTCAAAACAGCATCATCATAATCAGCCTGAGTACCGGTAATTACTTTGACACCCGGACCAGAGTTCGGGAGAAAATTAAGCACACCCAAACTATCTATCCAGGCTCGAAGTCTGCCGGTAAACGGACGTGAGGGAGCAGAGGTTTGTTCGGTAAAATCTTTGTAGTTGGAGGCTCCCTGATTCAGTTGACCGAGGAGATAATATTTTGAGTTTCCCATAACTTAAGCATTTGATGGTTAAACATTTATGTCGGAGATCAAGACATCATCACATAAAGTTTATCTACAGACCCAGTCGTTGCACTGCCGACGGCAAGGACAAACTTGATCCACGTTGTGAGCAGGTCTGTCACATTGAGCGTCATCGAATCAAATGTATGATCGAGGGTGATCGAAATGGGATCATCGGCATCATTCACACACGTATCGAAATTGACTCCGTCCAGGCTTTGATGCATTGTCATTGTGACATCATCATCCAGATCGGAATAGACAAATTGAATGGTCAGCTTCGTCGCCCCATTCGGGATCTGGATATAGGGTGTTGAAGCAGCACCATCTGAGATATCCAGGTTACATTGAATCATTCTTCTTGCAGTTGCCATTGTTGATTATGAATTAGTTGAAACAATACGAAATCCGGAGACCCTCTTGGAAACCGGGGCTGAATAGAGCGAATACTCCTGAGAAATCAAATACTCCTGCAGCAAAGCCTGTTTTGAACAAGCAATAGAAAGCACTTCGCGCATGGTGTCTCTCCGGTGGTCACGAGGCAATAACACGGCTGTGGAGATTTCGACGAGAGATGGCGCCAGACTCGGATCAGCCCCTGGCGTATATTGAGTAGTTTCCAGCAGTTGCTGGTTAAGCATGGCATATTTCACAAAGAACGCCAGGCAGGGTTTAATGTAGTCGCTGATGAGTGTAGTGTAGGAAGCAGGATCTGCTACCACATCCTCGTATAAAAGAGCGGTAAGAACCGGCTTGATGTACTTAAGTTCGGAGTTGAGAATGACCTCCGATTTGATCATCGTAGGATCAATCTCTGTGACATAAGCCAGAGTTACTACTTCGGTGGAGAGAATCAGAGCCATAATTGATAATTGATAATTGATAATTGATAATTAGTTGTTTTTCATATGTTTAGCGTATCTGATGATGGGTAGATGTTTTTGAGTTGGAGTACCAAAAGTTTCTGAACCGGGTCTTCCTTGTTGTAATCCAGACCGGAATCCCTTCGTACCTCCCAGACATATTTCATCGGATTAATCCTGCTTACAGGAGGTTTGTTGATGAACTCAAAATCCTTCAGCACTTTGCCATACATTGAGAGCGTATCCTGGAATGACCGGATAAACACCTCCTGCACAGGCTGGATCACCGTTGCCATGGCAATTTCGTATTCATTCAGGATACGGGAAGTTTCAAAACCTGACTTATCTTCGGAATATGGCGTAAGTGTGCGGAACCAGTTATGAATCGTTATGAGAGAGACCTCCGCTTGCTTATGAAGATCAAGCCAATTGCCTTCCTCACTACGGGCAAAGGAGATAAACTTTGCTTCCTGTGAACTGATGCCCGGACCAAGATCGGAGAGATATTGGACGATAATCTCATTCGCTTTGGCACTAAGGGCACCCCTGTATTCTTCAAACAACGTATCCAACTCATCAGCAGCCTCATCAGAATTAACCCCGGGAACAACCAGCAACCCCGGAGTAGCAAAAGATGATTCCAGTCGGGATTGGTTCCAGATATTGGTAAGTCCGGCAATGATGATATTTCTCATCCCAGCGAAATAGGAAGGAATACCATAATAATAGAACTCAGGCTCATAATCCTTGATATGTACCAGGGAATGAAACAAACCATCAGAACCCTTTGAAACCTTCGGGAAGAGAGCAACTGTTTTCAATTGCTCATCACTATTCCCCTTGAATAACTCCCAATTGGGGTGGATAAGCGCCTGCTCACCATTCACATGCATTCGTACACGGGAGGCATCCTGATGAAAGAGATAGACAAACGACTTCTGCTTGTTAGAGACAATTTCGTAATAGCAATTCCCGAAAGTGAGGTAATCAAAAACCAGTTTCTTTAAGAGAGCAGCAAACGACTCTTTCAAATTGTTTGGATAACTGAATACCGATTGTGTGGCAGGATCAGATGATTCAATTCCCTGACCCACAATGTAATTCGTTTTGGAATTTAGGATAGCCCGGTGTACAGGAGCCTCCCGGGCAAGTTTGATCAGTTGCCTGGGAAGTGCGTTATCATCGCCGAAAGGCACGAAGTCCTTGTAATTAACTCGCAGATCAACAACATCTGTATCAAACAGACTAAGAACCGGAGTGTAATTGAACTCATAAAACCTTGGCTTTGAAATGGACTTCCCGGGCATAACTGGTTATTTTTCATCGGATCATCAATCACCAAATCCTGCCAGTATTAACAGCTCAGAATGCAGGTAGGCAGTTTGAGCTTTGTACTGAACCCTGTACCGGCGCATCTGCAAATCAGGATTGTACCAGGTCTCCACATCTTCAGGGTCCATCAAGCCATCTGTTCCAAAAATCAGGTTCTCCTGTGTGGTGAGAACTGCCCGGTGAGGTTGAATCCCATTCTGGTAACCGGCAATCCAGGAATCCCAGTCGGGGCGAATCAACACTGGAATCCCTTCATAGGAAGGAACACTGACCCCATTCAACATCATTGAGAGAGGCAGATCACCTGTTTTCCCCTTGATTGTATGCACCAGGTTCCTCCACATGGAACGAGTGACCATGAACACCAGTGGGAACTCAAACATTTCAGGACGAGCGGCGTCAATCATATACTCCATTGTAATATCTGCTTCATCTGAACTCAGTGAACCAGCCTGCACCGCAGCCACAACCCCGGAAGATGCGAAAGAGCCAGAACCATCGGCAGCAGCTGAGAAATCGAACGACTGTCCTTTGTACCTGCCCACAACCTTGATCTGAGCGCCAGTGGGGTTGGTCACGATGACTCCATTAATCCCAGCCCGGGCTTCAATTGTCGTTTTGTGCGTAGCCAACCAAGCAGCCACCGTCGCGGTAGCGCTTGTTGCATACGCCTGCGAATAATCCACACCGTTGATTGTCACTGTAATTATCGTATCGCCGGAAGCAGTGTATGTCAAAATCTTTTCAGCCTTCACCGCAGATACCGACGAAGCGATTGAAATATGTTGTGCGGAAGGGATGGTACCCGCGTACACATCATTGAAAAAATGAGTCATAAAGCCAGTGTAACCGGAAAAATCATCATCCACAGTACCTCCAGGGACCCCGGAAGACAACTCTTCCTGAACAGGATTGGCGAAAAACATCTGTCTGATCAAATCCTGCTGACCAGCCTGAGCTATGATAGGGAGCATAATCCGGTTCCAGATATCGGGCTCCTTCATCTTCTCCACATCATCCTCCTTGTAACCAGAAGCCAGAAGCTGTTCCAGGATAGAACCCCAGAAAGCCCGACCATTCTGCTCAAACTCCATCGCCATAGGTTGAACTGTAATGGAAGGATGAGAGAGCGCAAACGTGCCGGCAGCAGTAAAACCAGGAGAAGACTTTGGTTTGGTTATGAAACTCGGACGAGAGATTTTGTTCAGTTTTTCTGTTCCCTTGATATCGGTGCGAACAGAGATAGCCCCACGAATATCCTCACCCATGAAGAAAGGAGAAACAAAGAACTCACGAATTGATTGTTTTGTGAAGGCAGGGCTGATTGAATGTGAAAATATATTTGCCATGTTATTAAGAGATTAGCTATTATGGATTTGGATTCATTTGCGGTTTGAGCCTGGATTTCATTTCCGAAGGCATGTCTTTTAGGAGTTGCTTACCAAAGGTCTCTTCGGAGTGAGAAACCTTCAATTGAGGATCAATGCCCTCAACAGTAGTAGGTTTGGCAATCAGTTGGTCCTGAAGTGTAACAATCTGATCCTGTAAAGCAGTCAATTGTTTTTGATGATCCGATTCAAGCGTTGAAATCTGTTGCTTATAGTCAGACTCCAACTGCTCAATCGTTTGATTGTACGTTGAAACCGTCTCATAATTCACCCCCTCGGGAGCCGGATTGAACAGATTCTTCAGTTTTTGGAAAAGTTCCTTTTTCATTGTATGGTTATTTGAGAAATACTTAAGCATGAACTCAATGATGGTTTCGGGTTTCTTGGCAATCAGCCAGGGGATGGCAGGATTTTCATCAAGGAACCTGGTAGCCTGGTAAGAGAAAGAATCCACCGCAAACAAAGACTTTGTCGCAGCTGGATCATCAACAAGATCTGTAGCAAGCAAGTCCTGGATACGCGTCAGTGGATACTCCCCCTCCCCTATGGCAGGCTCATCCGGGACAAAAGCAATTGAAGCGCCGAACATATCGGGATTGCTCTTTGCCATCTTCAAGATATAGTCATACAAATTCCCCGTTGGAGAAGACCGGCACACCTCATCGAGGTATAAATCAGCCACAACCGCATCCCCATCCACCTGATAATTCTTAAATCTTCCGATATAGGTGCCAAAGGTTGAACTACACATATTTGGGTGTCCGAACCGGGCTTTGACTCCATTTTCTTTTGCATTTCCAAGAGAAGCAATCTGGGAAAGAGTGACAGCATCAATTTCCTCAAAGTACGATTTTACTTTACCTGCCTGAGCCACAACCACCTTATGGAGGACACCGTTAGGCTCATCCAGCTGACCCACTTTGAAGATGACAGAAGGAGTTGAAAAGACGTTCATATTCAGCTAATTACAATTGAATGCAAAAATAGTTATATGAACCAGTAAAAGCTTCGTAAAAGTTGGCAAAAAGCCTGATTGATAGTTGGTTACGGCTATATTATTTTGTAAATTTGCAAGAAACGGCTAAATGAGCTCAGATACACTAAAAGTTGTTAATGATTTAAGAGAGAAATACGGAATAGATGTAGAGCATCTCATCAGGTTAGGATTACTACCTCCCAACGCAGCAAAGAAATGGCTGGTCAAGGCAATGTACTTTGACCTGGCAAGAGAAGGAAACACCATCGAAAAAGGAGGAAGAACATATACCGATATCAAGATGGAACTGAGCATAGAATACGGAATCAGCATTAGCAGCATCGAGAAGCTCATCTACCGGTAACAAACTGTAACAACCTAAAAGTAAGGACTTATATGGTAGTCAGGAACGAAAAAGGGCAATTTGCCAAAGGACACGGAGGCAAACCCAAAGGAGCCAAAAACAAGATCACAGCCTGGCAGAAAGAGCGGGTGGAATTTGTATTGAACCTACTGGAAGATACCCTGGAAGAGGACATGGAAAAAATGAGACCCAGAGAGAGAGTTGAGCTCTGGGCAAGCCTGCAGGAATTTATCAGACCGAAACTGCAGCGGATGAATGTTGACATCACCCCGCCGGAAGATAAGATCACCAAGATCACCTTTGAAGTCATAAAAGGGAACAAGACTTGAGTTCAAGGGAAGAATGGAGAAATCTATCAGGGTGTCAGTGGTATTTGAGAGAAATTACCATGCCAGAACAAAGATTGTCGTCAATCAAGGAGGGAGCAGATCCGGAAAGACCTACTCCATCCTTCAGCTTCTTATCCTCGTAAAGGCATTTGAAGCCACTGATCTGGTATTCTCTATCGTGAGGAAAAGCATGCCGGCACTCAAAGCCTCCGCCATGCGGGATTTCTTTGAGATCCTGAAAAGAGAGGAGTTATATAACGAAAGAAACCACAATAAAACAGAGAACACCTATATCCTGAACGGAAACCTCTTTGAATTTATGAGTCTGGACCAACCCCAGAAGAAACGGGGAGCCAAGAGAACCTACCTCTTTATCAACGAAGCCAACGAACTAAGCTTAGAGGACTGGATACAGTTATCCCTCCGGACTGAGAAGCAAATCTTCATAGACTACAACCCTTCCATGGATGAACACTGGATCTATGACACCGTGATCCCGAGACCCGACTGCACCTTCATCCACTCCACCTACCTGGACAATCTTCAATTCCTCCCAGAAGAGCAAGTCAGGGAAATTGAGAACCTGAAAAACGTTGACACAAACTACTGGCGAATCTACGGACTGGGAGAAATCGGGCAAATACAGGGACTTGTCCTGACGAAATGGGAAGTTGTAGACACCTTTCCGGCAGAGTGCAAATGGATCACCTACGGGCTTGATTTTGGGTTCTCCAATGATCCTACGGCACTGGTCAAAGTGGGTTTGTCGGGAGGTGACCTCTTTGTAGATGAACTTATCTACAGTCGGGGATTGACAAACCAAGACATAGTCCGGTGGATGCATGATGTTGGGGTAACCCGGGCAGATGAAATCATTGCCGACAACCAACCCAAGTGCATTTATGAGATCCGGCAAGAAGGATTCAACGTCAAACCGACCTTCAAAGGAGCTGACAGCATTGTTACAGGAATCGATATTCTGAAACGTTACCGGATAAAGGTGACAAAACGATCTCTGAACCTGATAAGAGAACTAAAAAACTACAAATGGAAGGAGGATGCTGCCGGGAAAACCCTGAATGTGCCGGTGGATAGGTTCAATCACGGGATTGATGCGCTACGTTATGTATGCATGTACCGAAACCTTGGAGGGAAAAGGATGGTGAGGGTGAGGAAGATGGGGAAATAGAAACTACCTTTTTCAGTTCAATTGATCATATAGTTTCCTGATTATCCCAGCAATATTTTTCCGTCGTACAGTTAGAAATTCAGAATAGTCCATCTCAAAAAAGTTCTTTGGAATACCATGCAGAGCTAATGATTCGTCAAGCTCAGCCTCCCTCCCTTGATAATACCTACTCTTTATTTGTGAATAATAGGTCGCTGGATCAGTATCAGAGATTTTTATGTTATCAATATATTCTAAATATGTAAGATTTGCTATTTGATTGATCAGAGTCAACTCATATCCTTGACCTTTCAAATATTCTTTTGGGAAAATATGGTGTTTATCCAACGAGCTTTTCTTTATTTTAATAGAAGGATCAAACAAATCCCCAACCTTCTTGCCTGAAAATAAGGCATTTGTATTATTAAAAATCAGGCTGGCAAAGAAGGCGCTTGCCACAGGACTAATTGTATTTGATGTTAATAATAAATCATTTGGTAACGAGATATTCCAGAAGTCATTTGTCAGAGTACTGTTGATTATATTGGACAAAGCAGTTCTAAACTCATAACCATCTTTAGAGTTTTTAACCTTGTTGAGATCTGATTCCATGATGGACTCGGATGAACCAGAATATCTTGATGTCAAGGAACTCATAAAGAACCATTTGGAAATTAATTTTTCAAGCTCCTTATAATCAACATCATAAACGAGCTTACCCAACAGGAAAAATATATAGGAATTGACAATTGAGTTCCCCGATGCTATTAAACTTGACGACTTAAAACCAGTACTCTGAATTATCTTCAAGAAGGTATGCCAATTGGTTGAATCGATAACTTTAAAAAGAGTTTCCTTAAATATGTCAAACTGTTTCTCCCTGAGAAGTGACGAATATTTATTCGTATCAGGATCTCGCCCTTTCAGGATGGCATAGGCATCTTTCATTCGAGCACGCTTGAAACCTAAACCAATAATTATTCTTACAATATCCTGAGCATCAGGCTGGATAATGTGATTAAAAGGAGAATCTTTTGACTTTGCATCAGGTACTGACTTAGCATTTTTACAAAAATTATCTATTTCTTTTCTACCATCTTCCCAGAAAACGGAAATTAGAGTAAGAATAAAATCTGCTTGGTTTAAAGAAACTCCCTTGCTATTTATTCTCGTAAATACTTCTGCAACAACCTCCTCATTGACATCTGAACTAATTTCCAGAGCCTGGAATGGATAACTCGTTAATGAATATAGTTTATTAATCCGATTGCTGATATCCTTGACTTCAATTTCGATTGGTCTGCTGAAATAATCAATAAATAAAGACTTCAGGTTATCTGAAAAAAATAGAGACTTGCGCTCCTTTAGTTTTGCAATTAGTTGTAGAATATCGTCATCTGGATTCTTCAACTGGTTTAATCGAGTAATGCAGAAAATATATTCAGTTTCCAGAAGATCTTCACCAGAATTAACTTTATCGATTATAACATTAAGTTTTTCAGTGACCTCCGCGGTATAAACCTTGTATTGCGATATATAATCAGTTATGAATGAATAAGTATCCGACTGAAAAAGGGTTGAAATGTCCGGGATATATTCCTTATTCTTCGAAGTCGCAGCATCTGAGACTCTGAATTCCTCACTAACAGGATTAAAGGCAATTCTCAAACGTCGAAAATTATAATTCTTATCTCTAATTTCAGTTTTCTTGATAATGCTAAATAAGGCAGTTAATCTTTGCTGACCATCTATCAATAGCATGCTCGGAATCTTATGAATTTTATTATCAGCTCCAATATGAGTCATCTTTTCGCCGGTACTGTTCTTCCATATTAAAAAATAACCAATTGGATAACCACGGTACATGCTATCAAATAAGTCTCTTACCCTATTATTACCCCAAACAAATGGTCTTTGAAGTTCAGGTAGAGCTAAGTCCCCATTTTCAATATAACCGATCAAGGCTGAGATTGACCCACTTGTTTCACTAAATATCTGATTACTCATATTATAGGTTATTCGATTTAGGATTAGAAGTCGTTTTGTAGATTTATTTGACCAAAAATAAGATAAAGGCAGATATGTTTGACAAATTATAGGAAGATACCTGCCCTTTGTGGCGGAGCTTGCGGAGCCACTATGGGCAGCATGCCCGTGAAAAAAGGGTAAGGAACAAACGCAGGCAGCCCAGCGGAATGCCCACGAGGAGCTTCCGACGAAGTGGCATGGAGCGCCGGGCTGACAAGTTTGTGAATTACTCTTTTGAGCGGAGCTCTCGCTTCTTGTTATGCTGGTTCAGGGAACTGATGGCTAAAACTGCGGTCACTCCTGCAGCTGCGAAGAATGAGCAGCAAAGGGGTGACCATAAGGGTTGGATGACCGGATATGTTGACAAGCCAACCTGTATCGAAAGCAGGGATCAGTCAGGGAAAAGGTTGTTTGACTGGGATTAGCCCTGTTTGAGGCACTGGAAGGCGGTGGAGTATGTTGGCGAGTCAAGCTGGCGTCCAGGGAAAGATTAAAGAAGAACACCGAATCTGAGTTTTTGTTCGTTGAGCGAAGCGAAGCGCAAAAACTCAATAGCAGGATTTGATAACCATTTTCGGTTAAATAGTTCACTCTCAACCTTCTCGTATTTCTAACGGGATATTTAACATAATTGGATTATAGGACTGCCGCCGTACCGACCTAAATTGCAGCTAAGGGCAAAGCAGCCGCAGTGGGGAGGGTTGATGTGGAGGAGCAGGAAACTTTATCAGCCCATTGCGGATGCTGCCCCTTAGCTGCTGTTGGTAGTAGAAGGATATGGCTATTAGCGGCTGTTCTATAATACCGTGTTATGTTAAATAGACCGTACTCGTCGTACTGGTGTCTGAAAAAGGTAGCGGTAGCATGGTGGGCACTCCTGAACCTGTGAAGAATGAACAGGGAAGGTGTGACCAAAACCAGGATTGATTACCGACGTGGTATGCAAGCCAACCGGTAGCGGAGGCAGGGTTCAACCAGGGAAATAGCATTGGATTTTGTGAATGCCCTGCCGGAGGGAGGGGTTGGCAAAGAATTGATTCAAATAATGGATACATTATAGTTAACCCTATAAAACAGATAATACTTTCAACCATTCTGAATATTTATCAACAAAATTCCACATCCAGAAGGAAAGATCATTATGTTTGATTAAATATGTCAAAAATGAATATAGAAAAATATATATCAAGTAAAACTGACCTTTCAGAGACAATTAGAAAACTGATTGTCTCAACTTTTGGGGTTAGTGAAGCCAATTCAAATCGAATTAAGGATAAAATTCTTGATCAGTATTTCAATCAATTTATTGACACTGTTTATGCATTAATAGAAACGTCATATGTAGATAAAGTATATAGAGATAGCTATTACCACTATTTTTCATCAAAGCTAAATCATTACAAAAGAGATTGCATAAGGGTCTCGCTCTTTGACGGCGAAATCCGGGAAGAGATGTTTCGTGATTCCACACAACTGGAAAAACTACATAGAAAATTCTTGGGGTTTATTGTTATAAGACCCACCGAACCACATATCATAGGAAGAAGTGTAATTTCACCGAAGACTAAAAAAGATCGAGACTTTAATGTTTGTGTCGTGACAATACCAAGTACGGTAGATTGTATAAAATTTTCCATTGAAGGTTTTCCGCATTCTTCTCAGGATACAGAAACTATAACGTGCGCTGAAACAACCGTTTGGGCAATTATGGAATATTTCAGCAACAAATATGCGGATTACAGACCAGTTTTACCCTCTCGAATCATTGAAACACTCAACAAGGTTTCATCGGAAAGGCAAGTCCCATCCAAGGGATTAAATGTTCAGCAAATCTCATTTGCGATTAAAGAGTTTGGTTTTGGCACCAGAATTTATTCAAAAGATCAATTCAATGATGATTTTGAGAAATTACTAAGTTGTTATATAGAAAGCGGGATACCACTAATATTAGCGGTTCAAGATGCGCATCCAAGAACAATAGGACATGCAATGCTATGTGTTGGTCATTCAAAAATCTCAGATAATCTTATTGACAACCTGACTGAAACTATATTCGTTGATCAAACAGTAGCTGCAAAAATTGCAGCAAAACACATTTCATTTTTTGATTATGATTCCATACATAAAGAATTTATTTACATTGATGATAATCACCCTGCATTTCAAAAAGCACATATTGATCATCCAACGGAATACTATACAGATCCCAAATGGCATAGGTGTAAAGTGACTCATTTCATAGCTCCTCTCTATCCAAAAATATATCTTGAAGCATATGAAGCAAAAAGTTTTGCTATCAGATTTCTTATAGGTGGGATGCTTCCTATCGTTGATAACAGCGAGCTGTTAATAAGATTCTATTTGACGTCAAGCAGATCGTATAAAAACGACATAGCTTTGAACTCGACAGTTCAAGATGATCTAAAAATTTTTATACTTGAAACTGCAATGCCCAAATTCATTTGGGTTGCTGAAATTTCATCCAAAGAAATGATTAAAGCCCAGGAGGCTAATGGATTAATAATTCTGGATGCCACTGAAGCTAAGATTTTTTGGATTAAACCATTGATTTTAGGTGCATACAATGATACCATTGTGATTTTTGACTCACAGACACAACAATTTAGCCAGAATACGTTACCTTTGCAGAAATTTAAAATATACACAAACAACCTAAAGGGCTTTTAAATGACAGAAAAGATCAGTAAATATCAGGAATTAATGAGCCGCCTGAGAGATGAGGATAAAGTCACATATCTTGATCAACCTCGTGATATTGAGATGATTAATGATATTGACAAACAAATGGAAGATGTTAGGCGAGACTTTCAGATTAAGGAAAAAAACTCCCAGATCTCTGCTGCAACTGTTATTCTAACTGCTTAGGGCGGTTGCTGTTATCTTCCTTGTAGAAGAAATACAAAAATTAGGACTCAAAAACGTTACTTTCCTTTCAAAGTTGTCGGATCAATTCCTTGGCTTTTGAAACGGAATAAGAGCCGGGAACTTCTTTTTTGTCGAATACCATGAAATAGGAGAAGTCTTTGCCGGCGACTTCTGCCCACTTGTTTCCGAGGCGACATTTTGATGCGCTGTCGGAGTTATCCCGGTCATCACCCTTGGTTTCCAGCAGGATCACTTTTCCTGATTTTGTGACTACTATGAAGTCGGGATAGTGGTTTGACTTGAAGCCGTTGATTGAAAACCCCTTCCCTCTCCCTAAATTCCGATGCCAGAAAGCAATATTCGGCAAACTGGCGATATCCGTAATCACAGTTGATTCAAAGGAGTTCATACTTCCTTCATGCTCGTAAAGAGAGTTGCCAATGGATGGACCAAGCTGACCCGGAACTATCTGTTCAGGGAACGCCCAGGTAGGACTTGCTGTGACCTTTCCTACAGTAATGAAGTCATTGAACTTTGACTCGGCGTATTTATCGGCGTGTGCACGGATTTTATCTTTAATTTTTTCCGCATAACTCCATTTCTTTGTCAATGCCTCCTGGAGTCGTTCGGCATTAAAATCCTTCAAGATTCGTTCAATAAATTCTCTTGTCTCCTGATCAGGGATAGGATACATATCTCCCACAAGTGGTACTAATTGATGTGCAATATCCTTGATCTGGTTCTCCGGTGGTTTGGCAAGGATATAGTCAACAATCGGATCTTTCACCTGCATGTCTTCAATCTTCGTGAATCGAGGTGAATACTCATCCTTTGCTATTTCCTCCATATCAATTTTATAGAGGTCAGAATCAATCTGGGTGAAATCAATTTTGGAATCCTCAGTGCTCAACTTGAAGTCTTTCAACAATGACTCCTGGTTGAGCAAAATTCTGTCTGTACCAAATATATCACTTTGTGGTACTGTCAAATAGAATTGGGGCAAATGGATTTTAGAGGCAGATTCCTTGTGTACCTCAATCATCCGGTAGCGCTTTACTTTATCTCCCATTTCCTGATAGATGTTTTCATCGACTGGTTGCTGAGCTTGTTTTTCGATATCCTCTTCCATCTGCTTGTTTTGATCCTCAGCCATTACAGCAATTTCTTCAACGGCTTCAATATCCGTTTGCTTTTCTCCCGGGACTGGCAATGAAATCTTCCCTGGATCAATTTCATCCTCCGAAATACCTTCTTCCTGGTCTTCAGGAAATAGGAAAGCCTCCAGAGGTTTTGCCTTTACCTTCTGTTTAACTTCTTCCGGCATGGAATCCTTTTCCCGGTAATCCTTCTCACTGAAGCCGGAGGACTGCAATCCTTTGATAATATTTTGCAGTGTATCGTGAAACTTGGCAGAAGCCGTCAAGACGTAGGATAAATTGAGAAGCGTGGCAGAATGCTTCATCACATAGGGCTGCCGAAGCACCCTCCCCAGGATTTGTTCTACATCGACTGACGATGATTTATCAGCCAGTGAAGCAAGAATATAGGCAAATGGACAGTCCCAACCCTCTTTTAACGCATTGATCGTTATGATAAACCTGACCGGACATTCTTTTGAACTCAGGTCAACTCCTTTTAGCTCGTCCTTATCTGCTGTTTTAATTTTAATCTGGTCTTCCTTAATACCGACATCCAGTAACTGCTTCTTTAGTTTATCGAAGGTCGTATTATCATCATTGGTCCTCGGCTGAGCCTGAAATAAAACAATGGGTCTGATGTACTTGCCTCCATTTTTTTCTTCCTCCAGCGCCAAGGCTTCCAGTTTACTCTGAAGGTGCAAGGCACTGTTTACCACTTCTGACTTCTCATGATGGTTGTAAACAATCACAGGGAGTTTAACCATATGCTCCTTCTTCAGCTCTATGGCAGGAACCAGACTAACAATGTTGCTGTTATCCTTAGGTGTCGCTGTCAGATCCAAAACAAAAGATGGATTCAGCGCTTTCAACATATCCACGCTCAGATCGCTTTCAGCATTGTGGCTTTCATCAACCACCAGAACTGGGTTTAAACTCCGGATAACATTTATCAAGGCAGTATCGTCTGTATCTTCCAGGATATGAGAATTACCGGTGTACTGACTGGCAAATGATGCCAACTGACCATTCTCCTGATATACTTTGCGATCCTCTTTGTTTCGTGCCCGCAGGCTGGCAAAACTCATCACCACGATGGTCAGCTGATCCTTAACAACCGTTGGATTAAAATTTGATCCTTGCAACAGGTCCTTTTTTTCATATACCTCTACCCGATGATTAAATAAAGAATCGAGTTTCTGCCGGTAAGGATGATCGGGATTACTCAGGTTGTTCACGGTCTGATCTAACAGGTTGCTCCAAGGGACCAACCAAACAACTAACTTCGGCAGATCTGGAGAATAGGCTGAGAAGATGGTTTGTAGCGAGTTACATGCAATGAATGTCTTACCCCCAGCCGTAGGCACTTTGATGCAAACATGTGCTGCCTTTGGTATAGTATTTTTATATGGTTGCATTCCCTTATTCTCCAAAGGATTGTACGGTCCAATGCGATCTTCCCAGAAGTTTTTGAAAGCTACATCGGTTTTCTTAAACCGCTGGACGTATTCAAGGAATAACGACAGGTCCTGAATTACTTTCGATTGGTACGTTTTAAGCTCCATATTAGAAACGGGTTATATCGCGGGGAATCTTCTTGAATACAATATTATTCTTTAGCATAAAATCCTTTGGCAGGAGACAGTTGTCGGCATAAATTACATATTGACCTGCTTTGGTCTTGATCTTCGAAAGCATTTCATAATCTAATGTGGTCAATGATTCTTTCTCATAGATAAAATAATAGGCAGTGCCTTCCTTCCTCCCCAGGAAATAAACAATATCTTGTCCGGGATCTGGATTAATAAATGCTGACCGTGTTTCACTATACCAGATATATTCTCTAATTTTCTCAAGGGCAACATCTTCATTCAGATATTCACTATTATCCCCCCTAAATATTGGCGCCCCCAAATTCAGAAAATCAAAGCTACCACCAGCACCTTCTGTATTATTATATCCTTTAATTGCATTTTTTACTCTTTGAGCAGTTATCGATTCTGCATAGTCCATCATCTCAATAAGAATAAACTTTCGTTTTCCTTTATCTTCTTTATTAAGATTTAGAACTGCATGAGCTGTTGAGCCAGAACCTGCAAAGCAGTCTAAAACATACGCTTCAGAATTGCCTGGAACGATATAACTTATTAACTTCTGCAGCATTACAGTAGGTTTCTTTCCACTTCTAAAATCCATTGCGCCTTCATGTCGGATATTGCCAAAGTCTTCTGAATAATTTTCAAAATTTGGGATAGGTAAAAACCTCTCCTTTGCGTCTGCAGAAGCAATTACATCATTAGGTACACCTTGGTAATATTTACCTTTAGTCGCAGTGGCCTTTTTGGGACCAGTAAAGTAACGATAAGGATATTGATCATCTCCAATACCATAAGCTTTGTATAGAACACCTAAACCATCCTCTTTATATCTGCCATGTAAAAAATCCCTGAAGAATCTTCCTGATGAATTACCATCAAGAATTTTCCCAGTTGCCCAAATCTCTTTTAAATGACTAAGCGAAGGCTCTTCTTTAACAATTTCGTATTCATCTTTCTGGAATATATCGACATCTTTATCACCAAGTTTTATTCTCTGAGGCGTGCCTTTCTCAATAACTCTCAAATTGAATTTTGAAAAATCGTAATCAGTTTTAGGTTTTATTAATTTAGCTGCTGGTTTTTTCTTGTAGACGTATATAATCTCAATCAACTTTTGGATATCAGCATCCTCAACGAGCGTTTTACCAGCAAAACGAACTTGAACATATATGGGAGTAATCAAGTTTGAGATTCCAAACACTTCATCGCAAATTAACTTTAAATTGGCTTGTTCATTATCATCAATTGAAATTAGAATAATACCATCATTAGAAAGCAATCGATGAAGAAGCTTTAACCTTGGGTACATCATGCAGAGCCATTTATCATGACGACTTAGATCATCCCCCTCTTTCCCAACCACCTCGCCCAACCATTTTTTGATCTTTGGATGGTTCACATTGTCATTGTACACCCAATTCTCATTTCCAGTATTGTATGGTGGATCGATATAGATACATTTAATCTTTCCTTCATATCGGGGCAGCAAGCTTTTCAACGCTTCGAGATTATCCCCATGAATAATCATGTTACCGCTATTTACCGGAGCTATGGTCTCTCCGGCTTGATCGGAGAAACCATATTTGTGCTCCAGAATTTTGTACGGCACATCTCTATGATGGTTGATCACTTTTTCCTTCCCGATCCAGTCTAACGTGGGCATAATCAGTGCAATTTGATCAATGAATATTACTACCGCAGTTTGCCTGCCAGTATTAATCTGGCAATATGTTTTGTATGCTCAGTGAAATCGCGAGGAAGCATCCATTCCAACATCCCGTGATTGTCTTTTACTTTTTTCCCCCGATTGGTTCCAAAGGTAAAAATTATTTCCCCATCCTCATCCCGTGAAAACTTCCTATCATAATCAAGAACTTCAGGACCTTGATCCACAAGATCATGCAATGCCTCTGGTTCTCCTATAATCTCGGGATACTTTGCTAATTGCCCTGACAAGACCTTCATTGTGGCTTCGACATCTGCTTTTGCCGAGTGAGCATTCTCATGAACACCATTGGTAAAGTGTCTGACAGCATCACTTAATGATCTCGGTTCCATTTTCCTCCAAATAGCCAGGCAATCAATCAGATGAGCGCCATCAAAAGGAATTTTCGTCACGCCGTTCCGGAGCAGCTCTTCAACGAGGAGAGGCACATCAAACCTGATTAGATTGTAGCCTGACAAATCACAGCCTGAAAAGAACTCTGCTATTTCGACAGCCTTCTCGGCAAACGGTGGTTCATGCGCCACCATTTCGTCAGTTATCCCATGAACCTCGGTTGCACCCGGTTCAATAGGAATGCCTGGATTAAATCGCTGCAAGATGATGTCATTCGATTTTGCAGGATAGACCTTGATAGCACACAATTCAATAATCCTGTCTTTGATGACATTTACCCCTGTAGTTTCCGTATCAAAGAATACCAGTGGGCGTTTAAGTTTAAGATTTAAAATATCCATGTGATTTGTTTTTATGATTTCTATGCAACATTTTTAACATTATCAATCCCCCAGTAATCAAAGGACAACTTGGGAACTGCGCCGAGGCATGACTCACTCTCCTCTTTTATGACGGAGGCGACATAGTCCTCCCATCCAACCGGACACACAATGGAATCGTGTATCGTGAAAATCGGGACTTCGGGGTGCTCCCGGCTGATTCTGGTGGCAACATGGTCAAGCATCAGACTCGCTTCCATCCGTTGCAGCAGGACAGGCAATGCCGACGAGTCATGCTTCTTGATCGTTTTGAATACGTTATATACCGAAGGGAAAATGTCATGAAACATTCTCTTCACCCATGCGCCCTCTTGTCCATAGAACCTATTGTCAGAGAACAACACTGTGAACATGGTCCGTTTGATCTCCTTTCGGTCGGTGATCATGACACCCGTCCGATTGTACAGCTCGTCGGCAAGATACTCATATATGGTACCATCCATCACCTTCTCCCTGTAGATCAAAGCATCAGGCTTTGCTACAGCATCAACGCATACATCATTTTTTACTAACATAATGTGAGAATTTGTGAAAATGTATGATTTGGTTGAAGAATTGTAAGAATTTTTGAAAATATTGAAGAATGAAGAGGAAAATCCCTCGCTCGCGTAAAATTTTGGGTCCAGGAGGATCGTACTGAGCCATGGTTGAGAATTTTTCAAATCGATGGAGACCAGATCCATCCCCGAATAGGTGATAAAATTTCTCAACTCACTTTTGCACCCTGTCAGATTTGTATGCAATCGGTTGACTGTGTTATCCACGTGAAAAAAGTACTCATGATCTCTGAACTTCGCCGCACTGACTAATGCTACATTATATTTCAGCGCCGGATTCTTCACTCCGTTGACACAATTGAAGGAATAGCTATGATGCAGGTACTCTACCGCTGCCGGAAAATCAATGGAGAGATCATTATTGAAATATTTAGCCAGGAAAGGATATCTCTTTTCTGTGATCTTTTGGCTGATCATCGGTTTCCCAAGGCTCTTGGTCAGTGTGTATTTTGAAATTTCAACCGGTGTACAGACTGTCCGGTATTCATTCGCAAACCGGTATTCCCTCGATTTTTCCCCAGGAATGTATTGCGGATCACATTCCAGTACCTTATAATAGACAAGGTATTCAAGATAACGATTGTAGTTTCTATTACGCTTCTGTAGTTTCTGTGCGTTGATTGGCACCCACCCATCCTCATTGATAAGATCTTTATTCCGGGCAGGGATTTCAGTAAGCAGATTCAATACGTGCACAAAATGATCACGATGGTATTTGAATTTTGGAGGATTGTCGAGCAAAAGCCCATCCAAATCCAGGTTTTCTGGAATGTACTGTTTCATTGATTAAAATGATTGATTATAAATAGATTAGATCATGCAACATTGCGTTTGTTTTTCTCAAACACATCGTTGACAGATTCAGCAGAATAATATATCGTCCCGCCTATCTTTGTATACTCAAGGGTACCATTTACACGCAGGTTTTGCAGCGTCCCGGGAGAACAGCCAAGGATTTCCCGGACTTCGGAGGACTTCAACCACTTCTTCGAGACAGGCGCCGAGCCCATCATCGCACGGAACTCCTTCAATAGGGAGTCTCTCAGGTTGTCAAGA
>Ga0172369_10003023_pt1 | contig 22464 bp, 19 predicted proteins | sample LakKiv25m_FD_114539 | JGI IMG/M metagenome (GOLD analysis project Ga0172369, IMG submission 114539) | Freshwater microbial communities from Kabuno Bay, South-Kivu, Congo - kab_022012_11.25m | ecosystem: Environmental > Aquatic > Freshwater > Lake | place: Democratic Republic of the Congo...
CTTTGTGCCCTGATGGCAAAACCAAATTATCACGTTAGAATAATTAGCACAAAAAGTTTTAGCAACAGCCATTCTACCTTAAGGTTGAACAATAATCTTCGTTTTTTAGTCAATATTAGCCCTTTCCCCCAACTTAAAGATGTCTTCGGAAGATGCGGGACTTCCTTCGGAGGCGACGAAAATATCTTCGGAAGATGCGGGACACTTTTCGGAGGCGACGAAAATATCTTCGGAAGTTGCGGGACTCTCTTCGGAGGCGACGAATCTACCTTCGGAAGGTGCGGGACTTCCTTCGGAGGCGACGAAAATATCTTCGGAAGTTGCGGAACTCTCTTCGGAGGCGACGAAAGTACCTTCGGAAGGTGCTGATTTTCCTTCAAAAGTAACGAAAATATCTTTTAAATGAGCAAGATTTTCTTTGCCGCAGTGTAAACTATATTACCTTTTGTAAAGAAAAAGACCTCCAGAGTTTTAGAAAGCCTGGAGGTCAGGTAATTTTAATTCCCCCTTAACTAAACCTTTTAATCTATTCTATATCAAACTTGATCCCTTGCGCCAGCGGCATTGTTTTGCCAAAGTTGATGGTGTTGGTTTGTCTGCGCATGTAAGTTTTCCATGCATCGGAGCCTGACTCTCGTCCGCCGCCGGTTTCCTTTTCACCGCCAAATGCTCCGCCTATTTCTGCTCCCGAAGTGCCGATATTAACATTGGCGATACCGCAGTCACTCCCCCATGCAGAAAGGAATTCCTCTGTTTCCCGCATGTTATTGCTAAATATTGAGGAAGATAATCCTTGTACTACATTATTATTTAATGAGATAGCACTGCTTACTTCACCGGAATATTTGATTAAATAGAGGATGGGTGCAAATGTTTCTTCTTGTACGATCTTATAGTGATTTTCCGCTTCAACAATAGCCGGACGCACGTAACAGCCGGAGGCATACTCGTCACCTTTCATAACATCGCCGCCAAAAATAACTGCTCCCCCTTCTTCTTTAGCTTGTACAAGCGCCATTTCAAACAGCTTTACGGCTGATTTATCTATGAGCGGTCCAACATGGTTCTTTTCGTTCAGCGGATCACCTATCTTTAAGCTCGAATAAGCTTTTACAATTGTAGCTTTTACCTTTTCATAAATAGATTCGTGGATGATCAAACGCCTTGTGCTTGTACATCTTTGTCCGGCAGTTCCCACTGCTCCAAAAACTACTGCCGGAACAGCAATGTTAAGGTCTGCATCGGGAGTAATAATAATTGCGTTGTTGCCGCCGAGTTCTAAAATTGATTTGCCGAATCTCCCGGCAATAATCTGTGCCGCATGTTTACCCACAGCGGTTGATCCGGTAATTGAAATAAGAGGAATGCGTTTATCGTTCAACATACGTTCTCCAATAGTTGAACCTTTGCCGACGATAAGTGAGAATATTCCTTCAGACAAATCATTTTCCTTTAATACTTGAGCAATTATCTTCTGCGTTGCTATTGCCGTAAGGGGTACTTTGGAAGACGGCTTCCAAAGATTTACATCTCCGCAAACAGCGGCAAGCATTGCATTCCATGCCCAAACCGCTACCGGAAAGTTGAACGCCGAAACTGTTGCAACTATTCCGAGCGGGTGATATTGATCGTACATTCGGTGGTTAGGTCTCTCGGAGTGCATGGTAAATCCGTATAATTGACGCGAAATTCCTACGGCAAAGTCACAAATGTCAATCATCTCTTGAACCTCGCCCCACCCTTCTTGAAGAGATTTCCCCATTTCATAAGATACAAGCCGACCTAAAGGGTCTTTGTACTCACGCAATTTTAAACCGATCTGTCTAACAATTTCACCTCTTTTCGGTGCAGGAACGTGTCTCCATTCACCAAATGCTTTTTCACCGGCTGCAATAATTTTTTCATAGTCAGCTTCGGAAGCCTGTTCAACTGAACCAATAAATCCGCCGTCAACGGGAGAATAAATATTTAAGCGGTTACCGGTAGTGGATTCGTTCCAGATTTGTCCTGTAGAAGAACCGTAATTTTCTTTTTTAATGCCGAGTTTCTCTAAAAATTCCATAACAATTTCCATAATTTTTTGTAAAAATAATATCAAACTTATGATGATTTGCGGAGATTAAAAAACAATAGCCCCAGGAAGCCGCTTGTATCAACCTTTTTGCTGCAAGGACTTGAAAATGATGAAGGCAAAACTTAACTTGTGAATGAAGAATCCATGATTTTTGTAACAGCACATATTACCAGCAAAAAAAGCAAAAGCTTAAGAAATTACCTCGTCTCCCGGTTCGAAAACGTATTTTAGATTTTCGCGCTTCTTTCCCGACTTCTTAAAAAAATAATTTACCATTTTAACTAGAGGTTTTTATGAACGGCGTTAATTTAAAAGAACCGATCTTTTCTCAACATATTTCAATTGTTCCCGATCTGGTTCACGAAACATTAAAAAAATATATGCTTGTAGATGGATTTGATATTGTGCTCGATCTGCAAAAAAGTAATGGTGTCCGCTTTGTTGATGCAAAAACAAACGACGAATACCTTGACTTCTTTTCCTTCTTTGCTTCTTCTCCGTTGGGAATGAATCACCCTAAACTACAAACAGAAGAATTTAAAGAAAAACTGCTGTTGGCAGCATTGCATAAACCTTCTAATTCTGATATCTATTCTACGTTAATGGCTGAATTTGTTGAAACATTTGCAGCCGTTGCTAAACCCGATCATTTCAAATATCTTTTCTTTATTGATGGCGGAACGCTTGCTGTTGAAAACGGTTTGAAGGTCGCTTTCGATTGGAAAGTCCGCAAAAATTTTAAGAAGGGATATACAAAAGAAGTCGGCAAACAGGTTATTCACTTTACACAGGCATTTCACGGTAGAAGCGGATATACCCTCTCTTTGACCAATACAGATCCGAATAAAGTGAATTACTTTCCAAAGTTTGATTGGCCCCGCATAACAAATCCCAAAATCATTCTTCCCCTTGAAGAGCATTTAGCCGAAGTGATAACTTCAGAAGAAACTGCAATTGCTCAGATCAATAAAGCCGTTAAAGATAACCCGGATGATATTGCAGTCATCATCATTGAACCAATTCAAGGTGAAGGCGGCGACAACTTCTTCCGGAAAGAATTTTTCTTGAAGCTGCGGCAAATTGCCGATGAGAACGACATCCTGCTTATGTTTGATGAGGTGCAAAGCGGTATGGGAATCACCGGAAAAATGTGGGCTTCCGAACATTATGTAATGCCCGATATTATTTCCTTCGGGAAGAAAGCGCAAGTGTGCGGCATTATGGTAAGCGATAGAATTGACGACGTTGAAGAGAACTGCTTCCATAAATCAAGTAGAATTAACTCGACATGGGGTTCAAACTTGCCGGATATGGTTCGCTCAACCAGAATACTTGAAGTTATGCAGGAGGATAATCTACTTGACCATGTTAATGAAGTTGGAGAATACTTGCAGCATCAGTTATTTATTTTGCAGCTTGAGTATCCCGGGTTAATTGAAAATGCACGCGGACTCGGATTGATGTGCGCCTTTGATTTTAACTCTTCCGATTTACGCAATCAATACGTAAAAGAATGTTATAGCAAAAGATTGATTCAGTTGGGCTGCGGTGGACGCTCGGTACGATTTAGAACTCCGTTAATCATTACGCAAAATGAAATCGATGAAGGTTTGAAAATTATCCGGCAAGTTTTAAATTTGCTGCGTAAATAACATCATTTAATTTAAACTACTTGCACGAGACGGCTCCCATTACCGGTGAGCCGTTATCGTTTTAAAGAGAATGGAGTATCAGTTCACCGGGATTGTTTCTTCATCGATTTGAAACATCAGAATTAGTTCATTAACTTTCCGAAAAATAATTGGAGTTTTTTTTGAAGAAGTTTTTTACCGCATTCTTTTTTGTTAGCGGATTTGTCTTTGCGCAAAACTATGAATTGCTCAATCAGTTTGGAGATTTTGCCGACGCAAGTTCTTTTGCACTTTCGCCCCAAGGTTATTTTTATGTTGCCGATAACGGAAGCGATGAAATCGTGAAGATCGATTCGCTCGGTAATCGAGTTAAAGCTTTCGGTGGTTACGGATGGGGCGAGGGGCAGTTTGATTTCCCGATTGCCGTTTCGTTAAATGCTCTCAACATTTTTGTTACCGATAATAACAATCATAATGTTCAACAGTTTGATAAAGATTTAAACTTTATTTCGCGCCTTTCCACACGCGACGGAGACAACAATGATGCGGCTTTTGGCTTTCCGCTTTGCGCAGACATTTCAACCATGGGCGATTTGTACGTCCTTGATTCTGAAAACAAACGCATAATCAAATTCGATGTGTCCGGAAATTATCTTTTACATTTCGGCGGATTTGATGCGGGCGATTTTTCACTTAAAAAGCCGAAGAAACTTATTGTAACTGAAAGTAATAACGTCTTTGTCCTTGATGGGAAAAATCTCGTCATCTTTGATCAATTTGGAAATGGTGTTTCGTCAATGCAGTTGCCGGAATCATTTACATCCATCGATAAATATTACCAAACAATTACTCTAACCGGCGATAGTTCAATTTATGTTTCTTCATTTGAATCGGACAAATTACGTTTTAACAAACTCACGCTTCCCGATGATGCAAAAAGTGTGGTCTTCAAAGCGTCATTGGTTGTCGGCAATAAAGTTTACGCGTTAACAAATACAACAATCTACAGCTTCGTTAAACGTGAAGATTAGGCTGATTCTCTTTTTCATCCTCTTTTTTGCCATGCTCTGGATTGCAGGATTCTCGATCTTTTCTTTCATACCAAAGGAGAATTCACTACAGGCGATTTATCCTTTTGTAAAGATGAGTTACGGAAGAGTTTGTCATCAATTGCCCGGAAAAAGTTTTTGTGTTAACGGAACATCCTTTCTCATCTGTGCAAGATGCACGGGTATTTATGTTGGTTCGTTTGTTGGGTTTCTCTTCTTCCTACTTGTTTCCCGAAACTATTTTTCAATCAACATAAAGTATGTAACAGCCGCCTCTCTCCTTTTCCTTGCCGATGTTTTTATAAATAATTTTCTCTTAACGGCATATAACAAAACCGGCGCATTTATCACCGGATATCTTTTTTCTTTTTTTGCCCTTAACTTTATTATTTTTGAAGTAAAGAGAAATAATTTCTTTCACTCTTCTCAACGAGATACTTGAACACTATGAAAAACAAACTTTCTCCCGCAGTGGTCTGCGGATTTGGAGCGGCTGTGTTAAGCACAGTGCCGGGAATAAAAACATTCGGCTGTTGTATTTTACTTCCCGCAGCAACAGTTTTAAGTCTTTATTTTTATTTGCGGATCACCGGCTTCTCGCAAAGAATTACAACGAAAACAGCTTTGTTAATGGGATTTATCACCGGAATAACTTCAGCATTTTTCGCTCTCCTTTTTGAAGTACTGAGTACGTATATTTTTCGTAGTAATGATTTTGTTGTAACGCTTCCTCAAGTTGAGATCGCTTTAAATACGTACGATCTCGGCGCAATCGGTAAAGAGACGATTGCCATCCTCAGGCAGATGGGAAAAGAAATAACCATGTACGGTTTTTCATCTACGTACACGTTTTTTCTTTTATTTAACAACGTCATTGTCGATACGATTTTCGGAATAATCGGCGGACTCATCGGCTTATCAATATTCAATAAAAAATATTTTAGCAACACATGATCACAGCATTCATTTTTTTCGCGCATTACCTTTTCACTATAATCATCTTCACAAAAAAATGGCAGGAAGATACGCTCTCGGACGCTGTTCTAAATGTCGGGCTCATCGGAGTTTTATTTGCGGTTGGCTGGACGATAACCACCATGATCGCAAAGGTTGTTATGGAACCGGAAGGATTAGGAATTTTTTATGATCGGGATACGTTCGCGTTAAGTCTGCTTACCATAGCGGAATATTTTTTCTACAAAATGTATTACAAAGATTTGTTTATTGAAGCCGGTAAGGAAATACAATAACTGCGAATTGTTCGGTTTTTTTTTGTCGCAGCGGAAGCGGCTCAAACCGCCATTGGCGCAATGAATTGATTGCCGCATTTTCGAGTTTTGTATCTGCTTTTGTTAGCGGAAAAATTGTTCCAACCGTTCCATCCGGTAAAATTGAAAAACGAAGACGGATATCAATCTCTTTATTTACGCCTTCGGGATAAGCGGGCAACGTATAGCTGTAAATTTTTCTTTTGCCGTTTCCGCCCCACTCAATATCAAAACCGGAATTACCCGTACCGGCATTCTGTTCGTTATTTTGTTGAACAATTTTTTCTTCGTTTTTCTTTTTTGTTGTCGGTGGAACATCATTCTCGAAAGTGTTCTTCACTTTTGGCACTGCAACTTTTTCATCCGGACGTTCAGCCAATTCGGTTTCTTTATTTTGATCTTCGGTTGTGACTACTTTATAAGCGGAGGAACTTGCACCACCGCCGTTGCCTCCAAATCCCACTTCAATAAATTCTTTTACCGGATACTCAACTTCCAATTTCAAATAATACAAAAGAATTAATATCGCTATATGAAAAGCTATCGAAAAGAGATAAGAGGTATTTCTTGATTTGTGTTCTGACATCGGGAAGATTACATATTAACTTTTTCAGTTTCAATCGTAAATTTTTGTATCCCGATTCCGTGCGCAGCATCAATTACTTTGATCACCAAATCAACCGGAACGCTTTTATCTGCGCGGAGGATGAGGTTGTTTTCGGGGCTTGCATCTTTCAACTTACTTAATCTTGCCGCAAGCATTTCCAATTGAATTTTTTCATCGCCTACAAAAATTTCTCTCTTATCTGAAAGCGTAACAACTAATTTTGAAGGCGCAAGCTGTTCGTTATTTTTTGCACCGGGCAATTTAATTTTTACTCCGGTTTGAAGTACAAACTGCGAAGTAAGCAGAAAAAAGATTAGCAGCAGCATCACAATATCGGTAAGCGATGAAACGCTAAACGTAACGAGAGGTTTGTTTGTCATTTCAATTTTCATGGCAGCCTCTAAATAACAATTTCTTCTTCTTCATCCGAATTTTTCCGACCGCCCGACGCTTCTTCAACAATGTCTATCAAATCGCTTGAGATTATTTCAATATCAACGATAAGTTTCTTTATCTTTTCAGTAAAGTAGTTGTAAAAAGCCAATGCCGGAATTCCAACTACTAAACCAAAGACCGTGGTGATCAACGCTTCCCAAATACCGCCCGCTAAGTCGGAAGGATTTGCAGCGCCCATTAAATCCTGGATAATTTGAAATGCCGAAACCATTCCGGTAACCGTTCCTAAAAAACCAAGCATCGGAGCGATACCGGAAACAGTTGCAAGCGTGGATAATCCTTTTTCAAGTTTCGCAATTTCCTGTCTCCCGGCATCTTCAAGAGCTTCTTTTACACGCTGATGCCCGAAGCGGATTTTCTTCAAACCTTTTTTAATAATATTTGCCGCCGGAGTTTTTTCACTCTTACAAAAAGCAATTGCACCGGCAACATCACGTTTCTTTAAAAAAGTTCGCAGCTTTACCATAAATGCAGCTACATTTACTTTGGATTTATGAAGAACAATAAATTTATCGATGATGATTGCTACGCCGATAATCGAGCACAGCAATATGGGATACATAATTACTCCGCCTTTAAGGAACATCGTGAGTAAATCCATACGTCTATCCTATTTTTTACTTAATTGATTTATAAAATTGATATGCAGCATCGGGAGAAGAAAATCCGCCAACTTTTACCCGGTACCAGGTTCCCCCTTTTTTAAGTACTACCGCAGAAGATTTGTAAGCTTTAATTCCTTTTTTTTGCAGACGCGCAACCTCTTGATCTGCAATGGATTCGGATTTCCACGAAGAAAGCTGCACCACGTAACCGGAACCTTCAAGATAAATATTATCGCGCACCAACGTTGATTTTACAACCGCCGGAGATTTTGGTTGAGCGATTTCCTTTTTCTTTTCGGGCACTTTTGCTTCCGCAGTTTTTGGTTTAGACGCAGGCTGCTGCTCTTGAGTTTTAGTTGTTGCGGCGCCAAGTCTGTTGCTGGGATTATTTTTTGAAAAGATATCGCTTGCTTCCAATTCATTTTTTTGGATCGGTAGTTTTACCGTTTCAGAATTTACCTTTGGCATCGAAGCATCCTGAACTTTAGATTCAACCTGCTGATCCGTTTTCCGTGATTCAGTTACTTTAACTTCGTAAGGATAGGTAACGGGAAGATCATATTCTCTTTCAAGAATTGCCGGTTGATGTTTTACAATTTGCGGCGCTGGTTTTAAATAAATCCACTCCGGTATGCCGTACATTTTCCAGTAAAGGAAAACAAAAATGATTGCCATCAGAAACGCCGAGACCATTCCCCAAAACCTATTACTTTTTTCCGGTTTCTCCTGTAGTTGAGGTTCTTCAGCGTTTTCTTCATGCTGCAATAAACTGTATTCTTCGGAAAGTTTGTTCTCATCTTCATCAACTTCTTCATCGGCAATTTCAATTTCGCTTATCGGCGTTGGCGGATCGAAGGAATAATTATGATATGCCGGTTCTTCTCGTTCAACCGTAAAGCTGCTGAAGGGATCATTCTCTGCAAGCAACGCTTCTTGTTCTTTCGTAAGCATAAATTCAGATGTTGAGCGGACGTGAACATATTCATCATCCGTTGCATCCGGTGTAATTTCGAATTGAGGTTCATCATCAACTTTTTTTTGCGGTTCTTCTTCCTCTTCTTTATGCTCGAAAAGATTGTCAAATTCGGAAAGATCAATGCTCACTTCTTGAGTCTTTGCGCTAACTTCCTGGTAATCGGGTACCGGTTTTTCATGATTGATCTTTTCATGCAATCTTGAAAAATCAACTTCTTCAATTTTTGTTTGAGCTTTTGATGCGATTTTTTCTTCAAACGATTCTTCTTCGCCAAAACTCCATTTATCTTCTTCGATCGAAGGAATGTCTTCTTGCAGAATCGGTCGTTTTACAACATCTTCAATTGAAGGTTCAACTGCGAGAATATCTTCTTCCTGAAGTTCTCTTTTCCAATTGTTGCCGAAATCCCATGAGAATTCTTGAACCTCTTTTGAAATTTCTTCACTCAACAATTTATCCGCCGTAAATTTATTTTCACTTTCGGCGGAGGTAAAATTCCATGCAAATTCCGAAACTTCACTTTGCTTCGATTGAAATTCACCTTGCTGCAAAAGACTTTCAGCTTTGCCGGTAAAATAATTTTTCAATGAGAAGCTCGGCTCAAATGAAAAACCGTTGGCAATCATTTCTTTGCTGGGAATAATTTGTTTATCAATACTGATTGAAAAAACCGAGTACTTATCCCGTTTTTTTTCACCGGCAAATGTGGGAACGGCAAAAACCAAATCAGCAGAAGAGGTATCGAACGGATCGGAGGAATGACATGTGATCAGAAAAAATTCTTCGGCATCTTTTATCACTTTTTTTTGAGAGAAGGTAACGGAAAACGGAAGCGTGAAGGAATCGTTTTCCAACAAGCGGTGGTGAAGCAGAAGGAGGAACGACTCCATGAACGAAGCTGCATACGCCTCATCAACGGCTGCGGACAAAGTAAGTTTTTTAACTAATTCAGTTCTTGTCATCGTTACCAATTAATTTTTATTCCAGCCGAAATACTCAACGGAAGTTCTTGATAGTTTTTCCAGCGTTCGTTCTTTTTATTCAGCAAATTTTCTACTTCAAGTTGAGCAGACATGTTTTCCGAAATCATCATTTCGCCTCTCACACTTAAGTTGAAGTAATCTTTTGCTTTTTCAGTATTGGCAAAATTAGTGAAAGCGGAAGAATAATACATCATCGAAGCCGAGAAAGATATTTCCGGAGTAACAAATAATCCGTACACCATGTTTATTTTTAGCGGAGTTACAAATGGGATTGAGTTGCCGGAAGTGTCAATCACATTTTGGTAATTTATTTCTCCGGTAAAAAAGCCCAGACTACCGGCGTACATATTTATCCTCGAAAAAAATGAGAACGCTTGCGCTTCAATAGTATCAACCTGAAATACGTTTATCGCCGGCAGAGTCGGTCTAAAATAAGGGAAGTTTTTTGTTGAATAAATCGACAATCCGCCGGAAATTTCAAATAATCGTTCGTATTCATATTTAAGTTGAAATGAATAACGGGAATCGATGGTGTAAAAAATATTTTTAAATTGAATTGATGGAGAATAGTAGTCGTTCGAAGCAAGAAAATCTTTTTGCGTCAACATTGCCGAAGCCGGATGATATTCGGCAAACAAAGTAATTCCTTTTCCGAAGTGGTACGAAACAGCGGCATACGGAAAAATTGAGGCGTTTGTATCTAAACTTGAATACTCAATTCCGAAATTGGTTTTAACGGCATCACCAATTGATAAACCCAGAATTCCCCGTCCTTGAATGAACGAAACCTTCTCATTCATCAGCGCCGGGAAAGTGGAATTCACCAGATGATATTTTGCCGATAATCCTACGCTAAGATGCGAGAAGGAAAATTTTGTATATCCGTTCACCTTTAAAAGATTTTCTTTCACCAAATCATTTTTCATATTCAGAAAATTATCTTCTACAGTCAATTCATAATTAAATTTAGAAGAAGATAAATTTTGAAGCGAAGTTACAACTCCCGCTGAAAATACTTGCCGCTTAAATTCCGGAACGGGAGAAGCGAAAAGTTTATACGCATTATTTTCTACTGAAGCGGCGATATGCAATTTTGAAAAAGGAAGAAAGCCGCTTGAGTCTTGCACGATGTAATTATAATTTGCCTTCGCTCCGAATGAATTGCGATCGGCGTTAGGCAGATAAGCGCGCCGATTAAGCGCGTCAATTCCGGCTGAAAACAACGCCCGTTCCATCGGCAGTCTATACGTAAACGAAACCGACGGAAGTTTATTATTTCCGATAAGAAAATTTCCTTCACCGTTAAGAAACGTAATCGAATCCAAAAACTCACCACTCTTTTTAACCGGTTCCGAAAACTCTTTTATTTCAAGAGCATCGGGAGAATAGACCGGTTTAAAGAATTGTTCCGAAACCGTTGAAACTAATTCCGGTTTTTGTTTTTCGAGCTGCGGAAAATCATCGCTTTCTTTTCCGGTGATGACGAATTTGGGAAGTTCAACGTTGGGATTTTCTTGTCCAAATACTATTGTAAATCCTAAAATGAAATGAAGGATCAGGAGAGAGAAATATATTTTCATTTTATGCCTCTCAATTTACGCTGGGCTTCTTTTGCATATTCGTCTCCGCGGTGATTTGCTAAAACTGTTCTGTACATTTCCTTCGCTTTGTTTTTATCGTTCATTGCTAAATAAGCGTCGCCAAGTTTCAAATAAGATTTTGCAACCCATTCATCGTACGTTTGGTAAACATTTAAAACTCGTACGAATGCGGTAACGGCATTTTGCGTTTTGCCTTGATCCAGCAGAGACACGCCCGTGTAATATTGCGCTTTAGCCGCAAGATCATCGGTGCGTCTTGTAATCAAATCCAAAAACAATTTATCAGCATTTTCGAAGCGTTTGTTATTCAGCTCAATCAATCCCATTTCAATTTTTGCTTTATCGGCAAAAATATTTGTAGGATAATAAATCGTGATCTCTTCAAATGCATCATACGCCGATGTTACATCATTCTTCTTTAAGAACGTGTCTCCTTTCATAAAAAGGAGTTCGGCAATGCGTGAAGAATTTCTGTATTGCTCAACCGCTTTATCGTAAAGCGCAATTGCGGCGTCATATTTTTTTAATTGATTGTACACTGCTCCAAGCTCAATTACTGCGCCCGGCGCTATTTCGCTTTGAGCAAAGGAGTTCACCACAATTTTATAATTTTGTACGGCTTCATCGGGATTATTCAAATACTGTTCGCATTTTCCCAATTGATAATAGGCATTCGGAATATACTTGCTGTGCGAAAAATAGGTGATAAAATCTTTGTAACTCAATCTTGCTTTTTCGTAATCGCGCTGATTGTAGTAGAGTTCTCCCTTCTTAAAATATAATTGATCGGCATATTTTGAAGTTGGATTTTCCGAAACATAATTATCAATTATCTGAACGGCTTTATCCATTTCACCCTTTGCCACGTAGCAGTACTGCATTCCGTTCAGAGCGTCAAACACTTGTGAAGCATTTGGATAAGTTGAAAGTACCGATTGATACGCCACAATCGCCGAATCATAATTACCAAGGTTGTAATACGCATCGCCGATGGAATATTGAATCAGCGGAGCCAGCGTTGAGTTAGGCATTTCGTTAAGCGTGTTTCTGTATTTTTCAATTGCGGCATAAAAATTATTTTGCTGAAAATAAATCCATCCCATTAAGTACAAAACATTTTCGTAATAGGACGATTTAGAATATCTATTTTTAAAATCCTCAAGCTGTGCAACTGCATTCTGCACTTTACCGGCGCGGTAAAGCGCAAGCGCGTATTGAAACGAAACATAATCCTTTGCTTTTATTCCGGTTTTTGCCTTCAACAATTCTTCATAGGTTCCGGAGGCTGCATCGTAATTTTTATCGGCAAAGTAACTATCCGCCATACGTATCCGCGCGTCGAATACTTTTTCGCTCTTCGAATATTTTTTAATAAAATCAGAAAAGAAATAGGAAGCATTCGTATAATCTTTTTGATTGAAGTAACAATACGCTTTGCCATAGAGCGTTAATGATTGGAGAACGGCATCATCGCTTGAAACTTTATTATAAAAAGATAACGCTTGTGCAAAATCTTTTTTAGCGAAATAACATTCTGCCAAATAAAATGAGACTTTCGCCGTTTCAAAATTAGGAGCGCGGAAATCTATATCTCCCAACACGCCGATGGATTCATCAATTTTATTGAGATAAAACAACGTGGCGCCTTTTCCCAATAATCCTCTAAACACCAGCAGTTGGTCATCAATCAGACTTTCATTTATTTGATTGAAATATTTTAAGGCAGTCTGATACTGTTTTTGACTAAGTTCAATTTCGCCAAGCATCGTGTAAGTTTTTGCTCTTACTTCAGCATCTTTCGCATCCAAATTTTTCCGGAGCGCGGCGGCGGCTTTTTCATAATCATTGTTATTGTAATTAATAACTCCAATTTGATATAAAGCGGAAGCGGCTAAATCATTAGCGGGAAATTTTTGCAGAAAATCTTCATAAATAAAAAGCGCTTCCTTTTCATTTCCCGCATATCGTTTTGCTTCGCCCTTCCAATAAAATGATTTTATCCCGATGGAATCGTCTTCCTGCGAAAGCGCGTTGAAAACTTTATAAGCGTCGTTATATTTTTTTTGTTGAAAGATCGACCAGACGTACGCATACTTGATCTCGCGGATAAATGGCGAGGCGGGATATTTTGTTATGATGTCGCGATAAATTTTTTCCGCATCTGCATATTCGCCCACCCGGTAATGAGAATTTGCAAGGAGATAGAGCGCTTCCGTCTGCTTTTCCAGCGGTAGCTGCTTTACGATAGGATCAGATAATTCCAAAATCGAACTATCATATTCTTTTAATTTGAAATAGCAAATACCGATTCTGATTTGCGCTTGAGAAGCTAACGGACTATCTCTGTAAAACGAGAGAAGCTCATCGTAATACGTTGCCGCATTGGTATAATCACCAAGTTCTTCATACGTGCGTGCGAGCGAGTAAATTGTATTATCAATATATTTATTGGTTTGTTTGTAGGAGATAGCTTCTTTAAACGCGTTTACTGCTTCTTCAATATTATTTTGTCTAACATACGTTTCGCCTATCCAGTACAGCGTTGAACCGTAAAATTCACTTTCAGGATATTCTCTGTTCAATTGCTGAAACATCTCCCGCGCTTTTCCGTAAGAATATTTTTCATAATAGAGCAGACCGGTTTTGTAGATTGCTTTATTCCTAAAATTCGAAAACGAAAAATTATTGATCAGGTACGTGTACGAAAGGATCGCTTCGTCGTACTGCCCGGAGTTGCTGTAGGATTCCCCCTGGTAAAAATACGATGACGCCAGCAATTCATCATTCAGATGATAGTCGATCCGGAATTGCGCAAAGAGTTCGGATGCTTTGGCATAATCCTTTGCTAAATATGCTTGATACGCACCGGCATAAAGTCTATTCTCTCCTTCCGGCAATGATGCGGTCACGCAAAATGAATTAGAAAGAAACGCCGATAAAAATAAAAGAAGAAAGAGTAGTTTTTTCATTTGTTGTTTTAGTTGTGAACTTAATTTGCAGCCACGCTTGTAAGCAACGCTATTTCGCTATGCAAAAATAAGAGAGAAATCGGTTCAATAAAATGGAGAAAAATAATTTCTCTCTTTTGTTTCCTTTGTTTGTTACTTCAATTTTAATATTTTTTGACTACCTAAACAAATTTATGAGACGATTTTATGAAGAAATTTTTTCTCCTTCTTTTCTACATGATTCTTTTGTCATTCACAATACCGGCGCAAGATGCCGGTACACTAAAAAAATATTCCGCCATTGCCGATTCAATTGTAAAAACTGCCTTAACGCAGCAAAAAGGTTACGCCTTGCTTGGCGACTTATGCAAAATTGGGCCCAGATTATCCGGTTCGGAAAATTCTTTGAAAGCAATCCATTGGGCGGAAGCAAAAATGAAATCAATCGGGCTTGACTCGGTTTGGCTGCAACCGGATATGGTTCCGCATTGGGAAAGAGGAAAAATTGAATCGGCAGAAATTACTTCTTCAAAAAAAATCAAAAATAAAAAATTGGCGATCGCGGCTTTAGGCGGTAGCGTCGGAACCGATTTGAAAAAAGGAATTACTGCCGAAGTAATCGAAATTCATTCGTGGGCGGAATTGACTTCAAAGAAAAATGAAGTAAAAGATAAAATCGTTTTCTTTAATATTCCTTTTGACAACAGCTTCCCGACGAGCTTTCCAGCCTACGGAAAAAATGTTGGGTACAGAGTTCAAGGAGCTTCCGAGGCTGCTAAATATGGGGCAAAAGGAATGATCCTCCGCTCAATCACTTCGAGAAACGATAATGTTCCGCATGTTGGAGTGATGCATTATATCGATTCGCTTCCTCAAATTCCGGCTGTTGCGATAGGTATAAAGGATGCTGATTTTTTAAGTGATGCCGTTCAACAAGAGGCAAAATTAAAATTGCGGATAAAACTTTCGTGCAAAACTTTACCCGACGCACAATCATACAATGTAATTGGAGAATTGAAAGGGAGTGAATTTCCCGATGAAGTGATTGTGGCAGGCGGTCACTTTGATTCGTGGGATAAAGGAGACGGCGCACACGATGACGGAGCCGGCTGCATCCAGTCGCTTGAAGCGCTTGAATTATTTAAACGATTATCAATTAAACCGAAGCGAACCATCCGCTGTGTATTTTTTATCAATGAAGAAAATGGTTCGCGGGGCGGCATAGCGTATGGTGAATTTGCCAATACCGGAAACGAGAAACATCTTACGGCAATTGAATCCGACAGAGGCGCGTTTACGCCGGTTGGATTTTACATCGACAAAGATTCTTCTTCATTTGAAAAAATCCGTTCATGGGAAACTATTTTAGAACATACCGGAATCCAATGGGTAAAACGGGGCGGCAGCGGAGTAGATGTTTCGTATATTAAAAATGCAAAGTGTTTGATTGGTTTCGTCCCCGATTCTCAACGCTATTTCGATTATCATCATTCTGCAAATGATGTTTTCTCTGAAGTTAATCCGCGAGAATTTGAACTTGGAACCGCAGCGATTGCAACGTTGATTTACCTCATTGACAGTGAAGGATTATGAACAACTGATGGTTTGAAGAGATAGTTTTTTAATTGGAAACGTCACACTTCCAAGTGAACGATTTATTCCGGAAGGCTACATAAATTCTTTAAAAAGAAGTTCGAAATCATCCAGCATTTTTTCATCGAGCGTGAAGGTTACGTAATCGGCAAAATTATTTAATACAATAAGAGAATTGATGCTCACGTCTTTCTTTTCCAGATCGGCAATTTTTTTTGAAACATTGTGGTTGAGAATTCGAATATCATCATAGATTTGAATGAGATTATTCATCTCCCAATCCGGCTCTCCTCCTTTTTTCCACTTTACGTACTGAGCCATAAGATACGTTGATAATACACGTGATTCGGTTTCTTCCAAAGAAGCAAACGGCAAATGAGTTGGAATGAGCGGTTTAAGTTTTCCCATTACGGGGCAACCGGAAGTAACCATGCGGATTCCAAGCATGCTGCTTACACCCGATTGTACCGAAGTGGTTTTGCTATAATTTCTATTGAGCGTTTCAACAATAATTTCCGCTTCATCAAATGAGTTGAAATCTTGAAATGTCTGGATGATATCGATAAGATTTACAGCGAGGGGACAATATTCATTTACAGCGGGATCAAGTTTGCAATGGCGGCATTTAAAATTCTCCAATTTTGTCCACTCCGGTAACATCTCATTTTTTGAATAAATGATGTTGAGAGAAGAATTATCTACGGAAACCACAAAAGTTTTTTGGAGTCCGCTTTTTAATTTAAATGTGTAGGAAAAGTTAAGTACTTCTTTTTCAGCCATTATAAAATATTTAATTATTGCAGAGGCAATATAAAAATTTTATTCCCGGAAAAAGAAAAATATTTCGGCGGTGTGATGCAGCTAAATTTCGCTAATTTCTTGAGACGTAAAACGAAGCGACACCGCCTTCCATATTAATAAAAATTTTCTTTTTTGAAGAAGAAAAGTTCTCGGTTTGAAAGAGGTCGTCCGATACTTCCGTAAATCCGTCAAAATGGGTACTTGCTAATGCAGTTTCTCTTTTGATTTGCACGCCGGCGTCTTTCGGAACAACTAATCTAACGGTGGCAGCCCCCGCTTCAACATTAATATTCATCGTATCGCCGGCAATTTCTTTTACTTGAAGAGTACAACTTGCGGCGCCGGTAGATAATTTAACGCTTTCAATTTTAAGCGGCGAAAGATCGAGATCAACGTCTGCTGCACCAAGCTCAAAATCAAATGAATAGTTTGGTTTATTATTAAATCCCACTTCAAGTTTGCGTTGGTGATTATCATTTAAATTGATGTTCACGTGTTCCATCCCGACTTCAAAATCGAAATTATCATCTTGTTTATCGGTATCAACGGAAAAAAGGTTTTTCATTCCGCCCGATTTTACCGTTACTAAATTAGAATCATTCCCGCGAACCTCAATCCGTCCCGCGCCAAGTTTAAAAGATGCGGTAACTGTTTTGATTTTGGCGTCATACGGTTCTGTAAATTGTTCGGTTGTAGAGAAGGTGTGAACGTTATTATCGCAATCGTCCCACGGCATCCACGATCTTGCAAAAAAGCTAAAGAGAACCAGCGCAAAGAAAAAACCCGATAACGCAGAAAACGTTAGCTTCAGATAATTATTTTTTGAGAGCACTGCAAGTCCGATAAGAATTAACGATAGAGGCCAGTAGTGATAGAACTTGCCGAGATCAACATGCACATTCATCACTTCAACAAGCAGATAAACGACGCCGAGCGTTAAAAATAAAACGCCCCAGAAAAGTTGTTTCGATTTCATTGGTTTACCTCATTTGCTTTTTCTTTTTTGAACGTGTTGAACACCATCCAGCCGCCGATAACAATCAGCACGAGCGGAAAAATATTTTCAAAGGTTATCTCCATAAAAAGATTATCCGCTAAAAATATAACGCCGAGCGCAACTAAAATACCGCCGAATATTTTTTCTCTGCTCATTTTTCTTTTTTCTTTTTCCGCAGCTTTTTGTTTTTCTTTTTCAGCAGCTTCCTCGGTATCCTCAATTGGTTTTGGTCCAAAGACGAGGTCTTCTTTAGGAATGATTATCGCGCTGATTAAATAAATTATAATTCCGGCGCCGTGGAAAAATATTAAAGTAACAAAAGCGATCCGCACAAATACCGGGTCGATATCAAGGTACTGTGCAATGCCGCCGGCAACACCGGCAACCATTTTTTCTGTCCGCGAACGATATAATCTTTTAGTCATCACATTCTCCTTTTGATTTTCACGAGCAAAAATAAAATTCTCTCACTTCAAAAACATATAATCTATATAAGTGGCTGCCCGCTTACATAGAAGGCGGAATCAGCTATTAAAGAAAGGCTCTTGCCGTCTCTCCTTTAAAATGATAAATTATTTTTGCATCATTTCTTTTGTTCTGTTTACAAATCTCCAGCTTAACAAACTTGCGGATGTTGCAAGCCCGACAGAGAGACCAATCCAAATTCCTTGCACGTTCAAATTAAAATAAAATGCAAGCAACGTGCCGAGCGGAATTCCGACAATCCAGTATGCAACAAACGTAACCGAAGTAGGAAATTTTACGTCGGAGATTCCGCGTAGAATTCCAAGCCCAACGCACTGTATTCCGTCAAAGATTTGGAAAAAAGCCGCAATCAAAATTAAGGAAGCCGCAATAAATTTAACTTCCGGATCATCAATGTAAAGTCCCGGCAATAAATTATTAGTAAAGAAAAATAGTATTCCGCAAAAACTCATAAAACTGCCGGATAAAAGGAGAGCGCTTAAACCGGAACGTTTGGTTTCATAGAGATTTCCTTCACCTAAATATCTCGCAACACGAATTGCGGCAGCGGCGGAAATGCCGACAACAATCATATAAGTTATTGAAGCGAGGTTGAGCGCAATTTGATGCGCCGCTAATTGCTGCGCACCGAACCAGCCGATCATGATGGCGGTAAAAAAGAAAGCGCCGACTTCAAAAAAATATTGAATGCCGCTCGGCAATCCCAAAGCAAGAATTTCTTTTGTCACTTTCCAATCAATTTTATATTTGAAAAGTTCCGGTCGATATTTTTTTACTCTTTTATTTTTGTTAAGGAATAAAATGAGCATCACCATCATAAAGAAACGCGAACTCAGCGTTGATATTCCGGCTCCGTTTAACTCTAACCGCGGAAATCCGAAATTACCGTAGATCAGACAATAGTTGCTGCAAATGTTAATCACGTTCGCCAAAAGGACGATGATCATTGCCGGGCGCATGATTGATAATCCTTCAAGAAAATGTTTGTACGTAAGAAAGACCATCATCATCGGAATTGAAAAAGCCAAAATGTGTAAAAACGGAACCGCGTATTCAACAACTTTTTCCTTCTGATGTAAAAGATAAAAAAGCTCCGCAGAAAAATAGGTTATAATGCCAAGTATAATTCCGATGAAAAGATTTACCGCAAGCGCTTGTTTCAAAATTATTCCGCACTGCCCGGCATTTCCTTTACCAACCGCATTTGAAACGAGCGGTGCGACTGCGTAGGTAACTCCCATTCCGACGACAAAGATCAAAAAAAATATTCCATTTGCGAGCGCCGAAGCTGCAAGCGGGTAATACCCGATTCTTCCTACCATTGCGTTATCAACTACGCCCATAGAAATGATTCCCAACTGCCCCACAATCACCGGGAACGCAAGTGAGGCGGTTTCTTTTAAATGGAATTTAAAACTAAGTCTTCCGGCAGCGGAGTTTGTTTCTGAACTTGTCATAAGATTATTTATAATTGTATTACAAATTTGTAAAATTTAATTGAAAGAAAGCTAATCTTTTTTGGCAACCACGGCATTCATCATTTTTTTGTTCACGTATGCGGGAATAATTTTTACCCGATTTCCATGGCTAAATATCGATAGACCGAGCGCCGCATTTTTTGGCGCAGTCTTGATGATCTTATTCGGAATTCTTTCTCTTGACGAATCAGTAGCAGCAATTGATTTTAATACGATTGCGCTTTTATTGGGAATGATGATGTTGATTGCGGTACTTGAGATTGACGGATTTTTCCTTCTCATCTCGGAGACCACAATCTCTCTGGCAAAAACTCCAAGCCAACTTTTACTGCTCATCATTTTCGTTACCGGCGTCTCAAGCGCTTTTCTTGTAAACGATGCAGTCGTTCTTCTATTTACTCCGGTTGTCATTTCAATTTGCAAAGGAACAAAGAGAGAACCTCTCCCCTATTTGATAGCGGAGATAATGGCTTCAAACGCCGGCAGCGCTTTAACCATTACCGGAAATCCGCAAAATATTTTGATCGGGATTCAATCCAACTTTGCTTTCGGACAATTTATGTTGTACATGTTGCCGATTTCATTTGTTAGCCTCCTTGTCATTTATTACGCAGTAAAGTTTTTCTTTAAAGTTGAATTTTCAGACGGAAGCGTTTTATCATATCATTTGGAAAAGGAAGAATGGAATTATGCTTCAATGAAGTTTTCCATTCCGATTTTCATACTTGTTGTGATTGCTTTTTTCTTCAGTAAAGAATTCAATATTTCGTACCCGGTTATAGCGTTAAGCGGCGGGGCGCTGGTTCTTCTTTTGGGGAAAATAAAACCTTCACAAGTAATAAAAGAAATTGATTGGGTGCTGCTTCTCTTCTTTGCAAGTTTGTTTATTGTGGTTACGGGAATCGAAAAATACCGGCTGCTCGATCCGGTTATTTATCATTTTAAAATGAATGCTTCTTTTTTCGGAATTTTTTCGTTACACGGATTGAGTTTAATTTTATCCCAAATTGTCAGCAACGTTCCCTTTGTAATTTTGATGAAGCCATTATTAAAACCGTTGAATGATCAAATGCTTTGGCTCGCGTTGGCGTCAAGTTCAACGCTTGCGGGGAACCTTACTATTATTGGAGCGATGGCAAACTTAATTGTAATTGAGATTTCAAAGAAACACGGAATCCATATTAACTTTTTCACTTTTTTGAAAGTCGGAGTTGTAGTTACACTTCTTTCATTGCTGCTCTCAATTTCATTTATTTACCTCTACACCCAATTCTAAAATTTAGTATTTCTCCATCAACCATCATCCATCATTCTTTGTATTCCTCACCATCTTTTCTATCACATCCCACATTTCGGATGGGATTGCATCAAGCATATTAAACTGACCCGCACCCTGTAGCCATTCGCCGCCGTCAATAGTAACCACTTCTCCATTTATGTATGAAGAGAAATCAGAAATTAAATAAGCCGCAAGATTCGCCAGCTCCTGATGTTCGCCGACTCTTTTCAACGGAACTTTGTTTTTAAAATCAAATTTATTTTGAAGGTCTCCGGGAAGTAATCTCTCCCACGCGCCTTTAGTTGGGAAAGGTCCGGGCGCAATTGCGTTAAAACGAATTCCATATTTTGCCCATTCAACGGCAAGTGATCGGGTTAGCGCTAACACACCCGCTTTTGAAACAGCGGATGGAACCACAAAAGCTGAGCCGGTCCATGCGTACGTAGTAATAATATTTAAGACAGTTGCTTTTTGTTTTTGTTCAATCCAGTGTTTACCGAATGCGAGGGTAGTATTGTACGTGCCTTTAAGTACGATGTTTACAATGATATCGAATGCGCGGTTGGATAAGCGTTCGGTTGGACTAATAAAATTTCCAGCCGCGTTGTTTACAACTCCATCAACTTTGCCGAATTTTTCTACCGAAACTTTTAACAACTCCTCCACATTCGCATAGTTGGAAACATCGCACTGAACGGGAAGAACAGTTCTGCCGGAATTTTCGGAAAGTTCTTTTGCAGTCGCTTCTAATTTTTCAAACTTACGACTGGCGATGATTAAATCCGCGCCAAGCTCGGTAAAATATTTTCCCATGGCTTCGCCAAGTCCCGTGCCGCCGCCGGTAATTAGAATTGTTTTCCCTTCAAGTGATCCTTCTTTTAACATTGGCTTTGTGTATGGAGGTTCGTTCATTTTGTTCTCATTTTTTTCTGTAAAGATAATGGAATTCTTGTTGAGAATTTGATCTAAGTGAATCTAAGTGTCCTCAGTGCCTTAGTGGTATTTTTTTCACCACTAAGACACAAAGAACACAAAGGAGCACTAAGAAATACCTGCTACACCTTATACTCGTTCGCTTCAATCAGCGCATCGGCAATTTGTCTTCTTAACTTTGTCGTATTTATCTCATACAATTTTGTGAAGCGTTTCAATCCAAGGTTTAACATTTTCAACTCATCTGCTTCTGCAAAAGCGGTTACGGCATGTTTCCCGTGGAGCGCGATTCTTTCCATCGCATCGCTTACGTAAACTTGCGTCAGCGCAGTATGAAGAGCAACCGCATCTTCGCCTTTCAATTTGGCAAGTTTTTGCGTCCGTAAAATTGCTGATTCGCATGCATACGTTTCAATTACCATATCGGTAACGCACATAATTATTTCCTGTTGTTCCGCAAGCTTCATCATAAATTTTTGTACCGCAGAACCGGCAATCATCAAGACTGCTTTTTTAGCGCCTTGAACTGCTTTCAATTCTTTCGCGAGAACTCCTTCCGGTTCGTTTCCAAATTCGGGAATTGACATTAATTCTTTTTGAATTGCCATTGCGGGACCGAGCAAATCCAATCTTCCTTTCATCGATCGTTTAACAAGCATATCAACAACCAACAGCCGGTTAATTTCATTCGTACCTTCA
>Ga0172369_10003024_pt1 | contig 22464 bp, 15 predicted proteins | sample LakKiv25m_FD_114539 | JGI IMG/M metagenome (GOLD analysis project Ga0172369, IMG submission 114539) | Freshwater microbial communities from Kabuno Bay, South-Kivu, Congo - kab_022012_11.25m | ecosystem: Environmental > Aquatic > Freshwater > Lake | place: Democratic Republic of the Congo...
CCCCACCGGAGTGGCGATGGTTTCATTGGCGCGTACATCGGAGCCGCCCTGCTTTTCAGTCATGCCCATGCCCAGCCAGATTGATGTTTTCTGCGCCATTGGAATATCCCGCGCATCATATTCACTCGACAGCAGTTTATCGCCGAGCTGTTGCCATAATTCAGGTTCACGCTGAATGAGCGGAATACTGCCCAGGGTCATGGAAGCAGGACACAGGTTGCCACATTCAACCTGACCACTCAGATAAAACCGCGCCGCCCAATCGACCCAGGCAGATGCAGACTGAGGTTCAATAAAGGGATGGGCATGGGTCTGAAATTCCCGGTTCAGCGCCATCCAATAATGCCAGGCCGGATGGAACTCGACCACATCCTGACGGCGGCCACGAGCATCAAAGGCCTGTAACTGCGGGGTATGGCTATTGGCTAAATGGGCAGAATGATAAGCCTCTGCCGATCCGGCCTGCTGACCGAGTGCGCTAAGGCGTGCCTGATCCTGACTGCCATAGCGCTGCAAGATTTCCTGCAACACGCGGTCACTCGCAAACAGGTTATAATCCTGACGTTCATCAAACTGATTCTGAATAGAATGGGTCATCCATGCCTGCATCGTTCATCGTTCCTGATTGATTATGATGATAGGCTTTCAGTATAAAGAATATTCACCCACAGCATGTTCGGTTTTCAGTCATGACCTCCCCCTCTGTACAGCTGCGGCGTAAGCCTCACCAGTCCCGGGCCAAACAGACCCAGCAGGCCCTGCTGGACAGTGTTGTTCGGCTTTTGCAGCAGCAGACACCCGCACAGCTGACCATCCGCGAGATTACCGAACTGGCCGGTGTCGGTCTGGGCACCTTTTATGAATACTTTGCCCAGAAAGAAGATTTGCTGGCCTGGGTAATTCACCAGCAGATTATCCAGCATGCCGAGGCGCTACGCAGTTATACCCAGCCACCGCTACAGTTATCCACAACTGGTGATATTTGCAGCGATATACAGGCCCTGCTGTGCTTTCAGCTCGACCGTATCCGCAGCGAACAGCGGCTGTGGGCCAGTGTGTTTTTACTTGAACGCAGCCTGTCGAGCGAACAGGCCTATCAAAAGCATTATCAGCTGATGCTGGACAGCTGGCAGCAGATTTTAAGCCGCTATATACCTGAAACCCACGAACGCTTGCGCTGTGCCGAAAACCTGCATCGCATCAGTTATGGCTTTATTTCACAAACCCTGTTAATCCAGCCCACATTTCAGGACTGGCCGCAACTGCAGGCCGATATTGAACTGGCCATCCAGCCGTTTTTAGCCCGGCTCATCTCAACAAAATCCGACTAAAACACTCAGAAATCAACTTTAAGCTATCGATTATTCCTTTGACCACTAATCGTTTTATCCATTTGAAAAACTGCGGTACTCGGTCTACATTAAATGAGAACCAAGCTACATTTTTATGTTTTTTATCCATCGCCATCCTGCCCAGCCAACCGTTGCAAGGCAGATGTCCATGATGGGCTGGGTTGGTTTTTTGATGACTTTGATAACGGTTAATTTCATGGGATGTCACTTGCCTGGAGAATCCAGCCCGTGTCCAACGTCAGCACATGAATACAATAACGGAGAACGATAATGAGCCAAGACTTTAAAAAATGTCCGGTCACCCACCTCACCACCGATGCCGGTGCTCCGGTGGTCGATAACCAGAACAGTATGACCGCCGGTGCCCGTGGTCCATTGCTTACCCAGGATTTATGGCTCAATGAAAAACTGGCGAACTTTGTTCGTGAAGTGATTCCTGAGCGTCGTATGCACGCCAAAGGTTCAGGTGCATTCGGAACCTTTACCGTGACTCACGACATTACCCAATATACCCGCGCCAAAATTTTCTCTGAAGTCGGCAAGAAAACCGAAATGTTTGCCCGCTTCTCGACAGTGGCCGGTGAGCGCGGTGCAGCTGATGCCGAACGTGATATTCGCGGCTTTGCACTAAAATTCTATACCGAAGAAGGCAACTGGGATTTAGTCGGTAACAACACGCCGGTGTTCTTCTTCCGTGACCCGCGCCAGTTCCCGGACCTGAACAAAGCGGTAAAACGTGACCCGAAAACCAATGTCCGTTCCGCCAATAACAACTGGGATTTCTGGACCCTGTTACCGGAAGCGCTGCATCAGGTGACCATTGTCATGTCAGACCGTGGTATTCCTGATGGTTATCGCCATATGCATGGTTTTGGCAGCCACACCTACAGCTTCATTAATGCCAACAATGAACGTTTCTGGGTCAAATTCCATTTCCGTACCCAGCAAGGCATTAAAAACCTGACCGATGCCGAAGCCGCAGCACTGATTGGCCAGGACCGCGAAAGCAGCCAGAATGACCTGTTTAATGCGATTGAACGTGGCGATTTCCCGAAATGGACCCTATTCGTGCAGATCATGCCGGAAACCGAAGCGGAAACCGTGCCTTATCATCCGTTTGACCTGACCAAAGTCTGGCCAAAAGGCGATTATCCATTAATTGAAGTCGGTGAGTTTGAACTGAACCGCAATCCGGAAAACTATTTCCAGGATGTGGAGCAGGCCGCTTTTGCGCCAAGTACCCTGGTACCGGGGATCAGCTATTCACCAGACCGTATGCTGCAAGCACGTTTAATTAACTATGCCGATGCTGCGCGTTATCGCGTGGGGGTAAACCATTCCCAGATTCCGGTGAACGCAGCCCGTTGTCCGGTCCACTCTAACCGCCGTGATGGTCAGGGCCGTATGGATGGCAACTATGGCGGCTTGCCACACTATGAGCCAAACAGCTTCCAGCAATGGCAGGAACAGCCACAGTACCGTGAACCACCACTGAAAATCCGTGGCGATGCCGATTTCTGGGATTATCGTCAAGATGACAGCGATTACTTTAGCCAGCCACGTGCCCTGTTCAACCTGATGAACCCTGAACAGAAACAGGCGCTGTTTGACAATACCGCGCGTGCCATGGGCGATGCCTATGACTTTATCAAGTACCGTCATATCCGTAACTGCTTTATGTGTGACCCGGCCTACGGCGAAGGTGTAGCTCAAGCCTTGGGGATGACTGTTGCAGATGCTCAGGCCGCTCGTGCCACCGATCCGGCCCTGGGTCAGCCAGGCGTGCTCTAAGCCTCTACACAGAGACTTCAAGCCATAAAAAAACCACCTTCGGGTGGTTTTTTGTTGTAGGATTTAAACTTAAACAATCAGCTTCTTGCCTTCGCGAATGCAATAAAACGGATTCATCAGTTTTGAGGATTTACGCATGGCATTTTGCAAATCGACTTCCGGCTGTTCACGGCCTTCATCGGTGAGCTGGAAGGTACGGTAATGAATGGCCAGCGAACATTTGGAATGCAGGTCTTTATGCGCCTGAAAAGCATCTTCCGGATTCATGTGCATATAACGCATCAGGTCCCGTGGCTCATAGGCGCCAATCGGTAATAGTGCAATCCGCGGTGCGCCAATACGGGCATGGATTTCCTTAAAATGCGAGGAATAACCGGTATCTCCGGCAAAGAAGCAGTGATCTTCACCATGCAGAATCGAGAAGCCACCCCAGAGGGCGCTGTTCTGGTCGCGCATACCGCGGCCTGAACCATGCTGTGCCGGAATATAGACCAGTTTTAATTCGTTAAACAGCGCCGATTGCCACCAGTCCATTTCCACCACATGAAAGTTTTTTGGCAAATACCAGCTATTGCCCAGTCCGGTATAAATTGGCATGGCAAAACGGGCATGTAACCAGCGCAGGGTGGCCAGATCCATGTGGTCATAATGGTTATGGCTCAGCAGCACCGCATGAATGGTTGGTAACTCTTCCAGGGCAATTCCAGCCGGGCAAATCCGTTTCGGACCTCTGCCCTGCTGCGGTCCAGCATATTCACACCAGACCGGATCGGTCAGGAAATTATAGGGGCCAATCTGAATCAGAACGGTGGCATGTCCCACAAACCAGATCTGCCAGTCATCCAGGCTGGCATTCGGACGTTCCTGCGGAATTGGACGCTTGCCTTCAGCGGGCTGCTCTGGTGTGTTTTCTGCGGTCCAGCTATTGCGTTTACGCTGTAACAGCCATTTCAGCAAATCACTGCGGCTACGCCCTTCGGGTGCCGGCACCGGATTGAAAAACTGGGCACCGTTATAATGCCGGGAAGGTAAAAACTGCAAAGCAGGCTGACGCCAGGCGTGTGACCAACATGTTTCGGTTGGTAGCTGAAAATGCTTAGGTTCCGCGTTTTGATTCATGTCAGTCCGATAAAAATTGAAGCACGTAGAGCAAATCCTGTGATTTATTAAGTCTTCATTACACAGGACAGCAAGTGCCGATGCAATATGCATAGTATCCAAAATTGTGGAATATTTTGTTTTATGTTTTTGTTGTTTTTAGCAAAAGCCAAAACAGCAGGAAGCGCATGGCTTCCTGTGCTGTCACCATTTGGAGAAATACTGACGCTGCCAGTCTTTCCAGAAATACATCACAATGCCCAGCATCACCACCGCAATCCCGGCCACCGCATGCGCACTGATATGCTCATGATTCAGGGTCGCTCCGAGTACCAGTGCGATAATCGGGGTCATCACATTACTTAAAGAGACAGTAGAGGCAGCCAGACGGCGAATCAGCCAGAAATAACACAGCATTGCCACAATCGAAGACATGATCATGGTAAACAAAAAGCCAATCATGGTTTGCAAGCCCGGCCATTCAGTTGGCATATGTGACCAGATGAACGGCAACATCAGCATTGAACCCAGCGCCGAGACCAGCAAGGAACCGGTGGCCTGTGACATCGGACTCAGTGGTGCATTAATCTGCTTGACCCAGAAAATCGAGCTGATATACGACACCATGCTAATTAACATCAGCACAATCCCAATCGGGTTGACCTTGCTGTCTGCCGAGTCGGCAAAGACATAACTCAGTCCAGCCACGGCCACCGCCATGCCCAGCCATTGCAGGGCCACCAGTTTCTGGGTTTTTAAAATCACATGACCAATTAAACCTGCAATAAGCGGGGAAAAACCAAAAATCAGCGCCATTAAACCTGAAGTCAGGTAATTGGCTGCCAGATAAATAAATAGCTGTGCGCCAATCAGGTTCAGACTGCCCGCCACATAACTTTTGAGTGAGGTTTCATCCAGCGGCAACGGGTCACGCATCAGTTTCAGTAAAAACAGCGCAATCAGCGAAGCCCCGAAATAGCTGATAATCAGCACCCACATCGGATGGACTTCTTCCACACTCCACACAATCGCCAGCGGCGTGGTGGCCCAGATCAACACCAGCAAGGCATAGATACTGGCGGTAACGATCATGGGAGATGAGTTTGAACTCATAGACAACTCAACTAAATTTGAAAACCATAAAATGAAGGCATCTTTATTCAAACCCATCTTGAAATAATGAGGATGACGACCTGGATGTCACCACGGAAGATGATGAATTTGACAGCGTTTTTCGGGAAATATTTTTTTTGTTTCAATTAAGAGCTTAAAGCAATTATTAAGCATGTGAATTTTTATATTAAAACATCTATTAATCCTGCCAGAGCATTTAGTTTATGAATGGGAAAATAATCTTCACGACATAGTTGTTTATAGATTATACTTTGAGGAAATTATAGTAAGACATTTTTTGGATTACTCTTTGGGTTGATGACATGGAATTACGACACCTTCGCTACTTTATCACCGTTGCTGAAGAGCTCAATTTTAGTAAGGCAGCACTTAAACTTTATACGGCTCAACCCTCACTTAGCCAGCAAATCAAAGACCTGGAAGAAGATGTCGGGGTAAAGCTACTCAACCGAACCAAACGTAAAGTAGAGCTGACCGAAGAAGGCGCCGTATTCCTGGAACAGGCTCGTCTCACCCTGGCACAGGCAGACAAGGCCGTTGCCATGGCACGTCAGGTTTCACAGGCCAAACAGCAAATGCTCCGCATCGGTTTTGTACCGGTGGCCGAGATGAAAATCTTCCCCTATATCTTGCCAAATCTACGTGTACAGAACCCGGATTTAAAAATTGAACTGCTCAGCCTGAACAACAATGAGCAAATACGTTTGTTAAAAAAAGGCGATCTGGATCTGACCTTTACCCGTCATAATTTCAATAGTGATGAAATTGAAAGCCAGTTCGTGATTCGTGAACCGCTGATTTTCCTGCTACCTAAAGATCATCCCTTAGCAAAATACGAAAAAATTCCTGTTAAGGCATTGAATGGTATTGATTTTATTATTCCATCAGCAGAGCAGTCCTTGACCCTGAACCAGGCGATTCTGGACTTTGCCAAAGCCAACGGCATTGAACTCAATATCGTGCAAAAAGCCGATAACATCCTGTTCAATATCAACTCGATTGGCATGGGACTGGGTTGTACCATTTTGCCGGGCTACATTGCCCCGCTGACCATGAACAACACCATCATCCGTCCGCTGGATATCGAACTGCCTTATCTGGACCTGTATGTCAGTTACCGTAAAAACAGCAACTCGCCATCGGTCGACAAGTTTATGGAGCTGCTGACCCGGGTGTTTTATCTGGACATTAACCGCGATTAAGCCACGCTTGAGGGGACTGATCAGAGCGGCAACAGACTGTTGCTACCGATCTCTAGCAAACGCGCATAGATATAAACTGATTTAGAATCGGAAAAATGGACTTTTTATGCCAATACTTATTTTATTTTTTACAATAGCTAGAACCTATAACACAGCCACAACTCAACCGGCACGAAGCCCCTGATAGCTATAGATTTCCGAGTATTTCTATCCACTTTGTAAAGAAATCTGGATGAGAAGTTTCAGCGCTTAAGGCTTCGGTATTAGACGATTTTATCAACAGCTTTTAGAGGCAATAAGGCTGCACAGTGTTTATACAGCCTCTAGAACAGAAAAAGAAAGACGAAACTTTGCAATCACGCAACATGCCCAGGCAGAGATCAATATAAGAAGGAAGAAAATGAACTTTTGAATAAAAGAAGAAGCGGCAAGAGGTCCACTTCTTCTGAAAAGATACTCTCCCACCTAGATGGCCTGTTTCATTTGTACCTGCTGTAACAGGAACTGATGCAGGCTGCTGACATCCCCGGCAATTTTTAGCGGTTGAAACAGCTGTAACACTTCGACCGTATGTACCCCATAGCTGACACCCACACGCGGCATGGCAATAGCCTGCGCCATTTCCAGATCATAAGAGGTATCGCCGACCATAATTGCCTGCTCAGGGCGCACCCCGGTTTCTGCCAGAATTTCTTCTAACATTAAGGGATGCGGTTTAGAGCGGGTTTCACTGGCGGCACGGGTCGCAGCAAACAGATTCATACTTTGAGTCTGCTGCAATACACGATCTAGGCCCTTACAGCTTTTACCGGTAGCCACCGCGAGTTTTACCCCGGCATTCTGTAAATCATCCAGCATCGCCGCCACACCGTCAAACCAGACATCGGTTTTGGAGTTGGCCACATAGTGCTCGGAATAGCACTGTAAAATCTCGCCATGCAATTCCGGCACCATCGGGAACAAACGCTGCGCCACTTCAGGCAGACCCAAACCGATAATGCTTTTGGCCGCTTCATCAGTTAACGGTTGCTGGAACTGCTGTGCAGCGAACTGCAAACTCGCCACAATTTGACCGACCGAATCAAACAAGGTGCCATCCCAGTCGAAAATGATGAGTTCTACAGCTGTGTTCATATATGGTTTCCTCGATTTGATTCGGTTTAAATCCACCCCGACCCTCCTTTAAAAAAAGGAGGGAGAGCTTCATTAGAAAATAACTTTTATTGCAAGATCACAACAGATATTAATTACCCAACGGCGACATCCATGTCGCCTTTCGCACATTTCGGATGCAGATATCATTTACTATCGCAACGTTCCCTCTCCTGAGCGAATTTTAATGCATTGCTTTTAAAATTCGTGCAAGAAAGGAGACTTGCGCAGCAGTGCTGCTTATGGAGAAGATTTTTCCGAAATTTAATCTCACCCTTGCGGAACAATGTTCCTCATCTTTAATTTTAATAAAGAGGGAAATTTCCCACTTAAATAAAGCAAGACGAACGAGAATTAAAAAGCCAAAGATTATTCGTCATCTTCCCCAAGTGTTAGCACCTTATCCGCCTTCTGCGCTCTTAACTGCGCCACCAGACTCTGCATATCTTCAGGTAACGGTGCCTCAATGGTTGGGTAACCCGGAATTTCCAGACGCATGGCGTGCAAGCATAAACGGCGTGGTTTAGGCCCACGATATTCGGTTTCATGACCGTATTTTTCATCGCCCACCAGCGGATGGCCAATACTCAGACCATGCACACGAATCTGATGGGTACGTCCAGACAGCGGCGATGCATAGACCAGTGTGGCATGCATAAAGCGCTCTTGCACATTCCACTGGGTTTTCGATTCTTTACCTTCTTTAGACACACGCACGCGACGTTCGCCATTGGCCAGCTCATAACGATGTAAAGGTGCATCAATCAGCTGTTTGTCCAGCGTCACCTGTCCTTTCACCACCGCAGCATAGGTTTTACGGATTTTGTGCTCACGCAGCATGTCCTGCAAGGTTTTTAATACGCTGCGTTTTTTCGAAATCATCACCAGACCCGAAGTATCGCGGTCAATGCGGTGAATCAGCTCCAGATATTTTTTCCCGGTGGCGGCGCGCAAGCCTTCAATCAGGCCATAGGCCACACCACTGCCCCCATGCACGGCAATGCCCGATGGCTTGTTCACCACCATCAGCCCTTCATCTTCATAGATGACCCGGTTCAGCAAGCCTTGAGCAACTTTGTCCGACACCGGCGCCGGGGTATCATCTTTCTGTTCAAAACGGATTGGAGCAACCCGGATCTGATCGCCAATATTCAGCTTGGTTTCGGCTTTGACCCGTTTTTTATTGACCCGCACCTGACCTTCACGAATCAGACGGTAAATCCGGCTTTTGGGCACGCCTTTTAAACGGCTAAACAAAAAGTTGTCAATCCGTTGCCCCGCTTGATGCTCATCGACTTCAAACCAAGTGACACTTTGCCATTGTTGGGTAGAATTCATACAGTTACGACGACCTAAAAAAATACTAAAATTGATTAAAAACTGATCACTTAGGCTATGCTTTACACAAGAAACATAAGCTTAGCCCATAGGCAGATGATGCAAGGTTTGATATAGTCAGCGCACGGAAACCATCGTCAGTGGGTTAACGTTGAATCTTTTCAGGCTTTTCTGAAATAGAGCAATCAACCAACATCCCACGACATACGAGCAGGTCCCAAAAGAATTATGCCGACGCCGAAGGCTTATTATATCGGCAAAACTGCAAACTGTTGCGTTTAATTGTACTTAAGGTACATAAATCAGTTTGCCTGAAAAAATATGTCGCCAACCTCAAGTTGGTTTTTAAACGTAAACTGATACACATCAGACTAGTCGTTCCCTGATGTCGCATTCAGGCTACAGCGTTGATACATTGGATCTGCACAAATTGTAAAGATACGACGATAATTCCGTATCAAGACACTCGACTAAAAGAAGGGATGATCTTTGAGCAATGTGACAGTGAAAGTTACTCACATCCAATGTACCGCTCGTCCGCCAGTGAAACGACCAGGTGACTTTAATCGTTTAAAGATTGAAGCCGTATTGACATCATCAATACGTGAATCATCCACCGAAACCCGATTATCAGGCCGGTAGAGAAACGTTCAGACCGCTGTATTTGAGATCTGAACCATGATCCGTGATGTTTGATGCTCGCTACGTATAGAGCGATGTTTTGCTGTGTATCACTATAAGGTGTTACACCCATGAAACGTATGTTGATTAATGCAACACATGCTGAAGAAATTCGCGTTGCACTTGTCACTGGTCAGCGTCTTTACGATTTTGATTTAGAAAATCGTACCCGTGAACAAAAAAAATCAAATATCTATAAAGGTCATGTGACTCGCGTAGAGCCATCTTTAGAAGCTGTATTTGTTGAGTATGGTGCCGGTCGTCAAGGTTTCCTGTCGATGCGCGAAATTGCCAACTCTTACTACAAGGCCGATCCTCGTCAAACTTCAAATATTCGCGAACTGATTACTGAAGGCACCGAACTGCTGGTTCAGGTAGAAAAAGAAGAGCGCGGCAACAAGGGTGCTGCCCTTTCTACTTTCATTTCACTTGCTGGTCGTTATCTGGTTCTGATGCCAAACAACCCGAAAGGGGGCGGTATCAGCCGTCAGATTTCCGGTTCAGTGCGTGAAGAACTGAAAGAAATGCTGGCCTCTTTAAACGTGCCACGTGGTATGAGCGTCATTGTTCGTACAGCAGGCATTGGCCGTTCTCAAGAAGAATTACAGCTTGATCTGCAACATTTACTAGACCTTTGGGCACAAATTCAAAGCACTGCAAATTCAGGCCCATCACCTATGCTGGTCCATCAGGAAGCCGGTGTCGTCACGCGTGCCATTCGTGACTACCTGCGTGATGATGTGGCTGAAATCCTGATTGACTCAGAACAGGCCTATAACGAAGCTTATAACTTCGTAAAAGCGGTGATGCCACGTCAGCTCGACAAGCTAAAAACCTATACCCTAAATGAACCACTGTTCGCGCATTTCGGTATCGAAAGCCAGATTCAAACCGCCTATGAACGCGAAGTCAAACTGCCTTCAGGTGGTTCAATCGTGATTGACCAAACCGAAGCATTGGTGTCAATCGACATTAACTCGGCAAAATCGACTCGTGGTCAGGACGTTGAAGATACCGCGCTAAACACCAACCTGGAAGCTGCTGAAGAAATTGCACGCCAGTTACGTTTACGTGACATCGGTGGTCTGGTGGTAATCGACTTTATCGACATGACCAAAGACCGTAACCAGCGTATGGTAGAAGCGAAATTACGTGAAGCAACGCAAAGTGACCGCGCGCGTATCCAGTTTGGTCAATTGTCACGCTTTGGTTTAATGGAAATGAGCCGTCAGCGCTTACGTCCATCTTTAGAAGAAGCGACCGGTTATGTTTGCCCACGCTGTCATGGTACCGGTATGGTGCGTGACCTGCGCTCTCTATCACTATCCATTATGCGTAAAGTGGAAGAGATTGCGCTACGTGAGCGTCATGGTGAAGTTCAGGTTGAAGTACCGGTTGAAATTGCAGCATTCTTATTGAATGAAAAGCGCCACAGTCTGGTTTATCTTGAACAAACCTCAAATGTACGTGTAACGGTATTGCCGCACCCGCATTTAGAAACCCCACATTACGAAATTTCTTACAACCCTGAAGGCTTTGCCCCAACCAGCTATGAACGCACAGCGGCCACCCGCTTAAGCGAACAGGAACTGGGCTATGAAGCCTCTGAATGGCATTTAGAAGAAGAACAGCACGCTCAGCATGCAGCTGCGCCTGCAGCACCGCAAAAGGAACAGAAGCGTCCAGCCAAAGCTCAAGCCGCTGCGCCTGCACAAGTGGCCCCTGCTGCCGCTGCACCAAGTGCCAGCCCATGTGCATGGTTAGAAAACCTGTTTGTTCAAAAGCAAGCCAACACGGTTGATCAGTCACGTAGCGCCAACAATGCGGCTGCAGCGATTGAGCAAATGGTCAACAATGGCGCAGTTAGCCGTGGCCAGTTCGGTCAGATTGCAGCAGCGGCGCCTGTGGCTGCACCAGCAGCAACAACCAGCAATGCTTATCTTGCCCCATCAACTGTGGCCAAGCATGAGCGTGATCACGCTGAAAAACCGGCTGAACGTGAAGAAAAATCATCACGTCACAACAACAAAAAGCGCAGCAAGCATAAAGAGCCGCGCGAGCAAAACAGCCAGAACGACAACAGCCCGGCACAGCATCAGGTACACGAAGAAGTGGTGCAGCTGTCACGTCAGGAGCAACGTCAGGAAGCGCGTGAAAACAAACGCAACTCCCGCCGTCAGCACAACAGCAACAATGAGCAGACGCAAAACGAAGCGCAACAGCAAGATGCTGTGCCACGTCGTGACCGTCGTAACCAGCAACGTCCAGAGCGTCCAAATCGCCACCGCGATGCCAGCGTGCTGAATGACACGGCTGCACCGGCAGCAGCTACAGCAGCACCAGCCGCTGAAGCACAAGGCCTGAAAGTGGATCTGGTGGATGCTCCACGTCAGGACGTGATGCCAACTGCTCTGGTGGTGAATGTTGATGCTGCACATAGTGAAATTGTCGCGCTGAACCAGAACACAGCCGCTGCACCTGCAGCAACTGCTGAACTTCCGGTTGCGACCAGCACTGAGGCAGTAGAAGAAGCACCAGTACCAAAAGAAGAAGTGGCACCTGCGGCAATTGTGGCTGAAGAGCACAAATCGCAACCGGTGAAACGTGCCAGCAACGATCCACGTCAGCGTCGTCGCCAGCAGCGTGAAGGTCGTGCGCAACAAAACCAGCCGCCAAAGCTGTCACCATCTCAGGTTCCAGCCTTACAGCAATACACGGTAGGCAGCCTGATCCGTCATGTGTATGGTGAAGATTGCTCGGTGCTGATTGAGCAGTTTGGTTTAATTCCAACCTTTAACCGCGCCCTGCAAAAGTTCACTGAACAATATGCAGCCAGCCTGGTCGCTCAAGCACCTGCGGCAGAAAGCCAAAAGCAGCCTGTGACCCGTGATGTTGAAGTCAGCAAAGCCGAGCCAGAAGCAGAACCTGCTCCTGTGCTGGACCTGACTCCACCGGCGCCAGTCAAACGTGTGGCCAATGATCCGCGTGAGCGTCGTCGTTTAGCCAAACTTGCTGCCGAGCAGGCGCTGGAACAGGCCAAACAGGCCCATGCCGATGAAGCAGAAAAGGCACCAGCTAACGATGCACCAGCAGAAACTGCGGCGGACGCTCAAGCGGCTGAAGCAACAGAAGCCACTACTGCAAGCAGCACAGCAGCGCCTGTAGAAGCAGCTGCCGAGCCAGTAGCAACTGAAGCAGCACCAGCGGCTGAAACTGAAGTGGCGACTGAAGAAAATGCTGCAGCCGAAGCACCGGCTAAAGAAACAGCGAAAGCTGAAGCAGCGCAACCGGTACAGGCTGAACTGCCAGTTGATGCAGCAGATGCCAGCGAAGCACCGGCAAATGCAGAAGCTAAAACTCCAGAAGCCGCAGCAGACAAGGCCGAGAAAGAAAAACCGGCACGTCCGCGTCGTCCACGTGGCCGTCCACCAAAGAAAGCCAACACCTCAACTGAGTCATAATTTGCTTTTTTGCAGGGGAATAAAAAAATCCAGTCATTTCGGTGGCTGGATTTTTTTTGTTAATTTGTCAGATTAGGTTGATTACACTACAACGAAACGATTAAAACCTTAAATTGCAATATTCATGCGCTAGAACTACAGATTGGATGTCGAGAATAAATAGGATTCATATGAGCCATACAACACAACATGATCTTATTGGTCTGGCCGATGTCGCTGCCAAAATTCCAAAGTTTATCGGCAAAGTCCCGAATCTTATTCAGGGTCTGAGTCAAGCCTATTTACGAACGCCATCCACCCCTGCCGGTCTGGGCATTGCCTTTGAAAAAGCGGTCAAACGTAATCCGCATGGTCTGGCCTTAATGTTTGAAGAGCAGCGCTTCAGCTACAAAGCCCTGAATGAATGGGCCAACCAGATTGCCCATTATTATCTGTCACAAGGCGCACGCAAAGGCGATGTGATTGCGGTAATGCTGGAGAACCGCCCGGAACTGATCGGGACTGTCATCGGTCTGGCCAAAATTGGCGTCACCATTGCACTGGTAAACACCTCACAGGTGGGTAAGGTGCTGACCCATAGCATCAATCTGGTCAAACCGGTCGCGCTAATTGTTGGCGAAGAATGCCGTGCTGCGGTAGATGAGATCCGTCAGGCGCTAGACTTACCGGCAGATCGTCTGGACTGGTTTGCTGATCAGGAAACCCAGCGCGATGCAGGCAAAGCTCCCAAAGGCTTTAACAATCTGGCCGAAAAGATTGACCACTTTCCGAAATTCAATCCGCCGACCACGCATTCGGTCCAGGGCAAAGACGGCCTGTTTTATATCTATACCTCGGGAACCACCGGCCTGCCGAAAGCCGTGGTGTTCACCCATAGCCGCTGGACCTTGGCCTATGGCACCTATGGCCATGTGCTGAACCTGAATCCCAAAGATGTCATGTATGTGACCCTACCGCTGTATCATGCCACCGGTATTGTGGTGTGCTGGTGCGGGGTAATTGCCGGTAGTGCAACCTTGGCAATTCGACGTAAATATTCCACCTCCAGCTTCTGGAAAGATGTACAAAAATTTAATGCCTCCGCCATTGGTTATGTCGGCGAGCTGTGCCGTTACCTGATGGATGCACCACCATCCGTGCTGGATCAGGGCCACCGTGTTACCAAAATGATTGGGAACGGTATGCGCCCGAACATTTGGAACAAGTTTAAACAGCGCTTTGGCATTGAAGAAATTCTGGAGCTGTATGCCTCTAGTGAAGGCAATGTCGGCTTTAGCAACATCTTTAACTTTGACAATACCGTTGGCTTTTCTCCAACCCCGTATGCGATTGTGGCTTTCGATAAAGAAAAAAATGAACCGGTCCGGGATGCGCGCGGCTGGTGTCAGAAAGTCAAAAAAGGCGAAGTTGGTTTATTGATTGGCAAAATTACCCGCCGTTCGCCGTTTGATGGCTATACCGATCCGGAAAAAAACAAGGCGGTGATTTTAAAAGGCGTTTTCCAGCGCGGCGATCAGTACTTTAATACCGGTGATCTGGTGCGAAATATCGGCTTCCGTCATGCCCAGTTTGTTGATCGCCTCGGGGATACCTTCCGCTGGAAAGGCGAGAATGTCTCCACCACCGAAGTGGAAAATATACTCTGCGATTATGACAAAATTGCCGAAGCGGTGGTTTACGGCGTAGAAATTCCGGAAACCAATGGCCGTGCCGGAATGGCGGCCATTACCTTAAATGCCGATGCAACACTGGATGAACATGACCTGCAGCAGATGGTAAGCCAGTTTAAACAGGCCCTGCCCGGCTATGCGGTTCCGGTATTTTTACGGATTCAGGCCCAGGTTGAAACCACCGGCACCTTTAAATATCAGAAAAACAAGCTCAAGGAACAGGCATTTAATCCGGCCACCACCACGGATCGTTTGCTGGTGTTGCTGCCCGGTGCAGCAGCCTATACCGATCTGACCACGGAAATTTTCAAGCAGATTCAAACCTCTCAATACCGCTTCTAAGCCCAAAGTTGTCTATTTTTTGATTCCCCAGCATGAATTTGTTTCATTTATAATCAAACATAGACAACTTTTTTATTTTTTACTTGCGCTCAAACGAGATCTTGCTACAATACGCTCCATCAAATGATATGGGTCGTTAGCTCAGTTGGTAGAGCAGCGGACTTTTAATCCGTTGGTCCCGCGTTCGAGTCGCGGACGACCCACCACTCATTTGAAAGCCTAAGATGGGTCGTTAGCTCAGTTGGTAGAGCAGCGGACTTTTAATCCGTTGGTCCCGCGTTCGAGTCGCGGACGACCCACCATTCTTCCTTAGGAACTCTGCAAAAACTCCAGTTCTTGCATCTTAAAAAATAAGCAGCTTATTTTTTATTCCTCAGGGTCGTTAGCTCAGTTGGTAGAGCAGCGGACTTTTAATCCGTTGGTCCCGCGTTCGAGTCGCGGACGACCCACCATTTATCTTCCAGAATAAATATCCTCGCTTCCCTACTCTGCATTGCACATTTATATGCTGGGCTGCATCGTAACTGCGCTACAACCACAATGTTGTGGATAAAAGAACGCTCGATCTGCTTTTTCTAATCGACCGACTTTTCCAGATAATAAGCATGTGCCGGTAAAGGATTACGGGAAAAATACTGCTGATTTACCGTCGATACTGTGGCAATTTTTTCTAAATCCATACGTAGATTCTGCGTGTCATCAATATCATAAAAAATTTCGACCCCATTACTGCGATGCACAATAATCTGGTGTGCGGCTTCATCATACATCCAGTAATCCAGATGATAATTCATTTGCGCACCGGCCATGACTCGGCCCAGATAAACAATGGAACGATGTGCGGTGCCATCGGGCAATAAAGTCAGAATAAAATCGGCCGTGCCGGTCTCACATTTGACATAGGCATCTTCACAGCTAATTTTTACCTGATACCGGCCGACATAGGCCAAGGCCGCTTCCGGCACCACCGCTTTAACGGCATCTTCTGCAGATGGAAATACCGGCTGGCCGGCCACTTCACTCAGGCGTTTACTTGGCACATCTTCCGTCACCTGCAGGTCTGCCACGGGTGTAAACGGCTGCGCCTCCTCTCCCTCTTGACTGTTAAACGTCGGGTCACAAGCGGCCAAAGACAGGCAACAGATTCCCCATAACCATTTCGAACAATGCACAGCCAATATGGTGTCTCCCGGGTATCAATAAAAATAGCCACCTTATGCCTTTGCATCAGGTTGATGGGCACACAGCGAAGCTATTGAAATTATATGAATTTTCACCCAAATCTACAGTTTTTGTAGACCTGTTTCAAGATTTTAAAGCGCAATATTTATACCGTGTCATTTTATTTACATAAATTAACGATTTATAGCGCATTGACCCTTTAAAAACGGAAATAGGTCGCCATTTTTATTTTATGAGTTGTTTATTGACTCACCATTTTATTTTTTTAAGGAGACCTCAATGGCCAATGTTGGTTTATACCGCTCTAACCGCTCAAACATGATTGCAGGTGTAATGGGTGGTATTGCTGAACGTTTTGGTTGGAATGCAAATTTACTCCGCATTATTTTTGTGTTGGTATCCATCATGAGTGCCGCCTTCCCGGGTATTCTGGTGTACCTGGTACTGTGGCTGGTGATGCCGAAAAAGAAAGCTGAAATTGAACACGTGAATGGCTATCGCAATCCGGTACGTACCGTTCATGAAGATCAGAACAGTTACCGTTAATCTTCATTTTTTCTTGCACAGTTTAAAGCTACGGTGGCCCCCTATTACCGTAGCTTCTTTTTTTCTGGGTTTAGTTTTCTGTGGTTTTGCTGCGTAACCAGATCAGACGCTGGTTCATGGCGGCAATCATATCGGCGCGGCTAATAATTCCGACCAGCTGCTGCTGTTCTACCACCGGAATATAGTTAAACGAGCGTTCCACAAAATACGGGACCAAATCTGCAATACTCTGATGTGGTTTTACCGTGACCACCTTGCGGTTCATAATATGTTTAACCTGATGCTGCCATGACATCCGCACATCAGTGGCATGTTTAAACCATTCCACAACTTCATACAATGCCAATGTGCCGACCAGTTGCTGCTCGGCATTTACCACCGGCAAGCTCATTAAATTGACCTGCTTAAACTTGTCCAGCGCGAGCTGGATATCATCATCCTGCTGCAAGGTAATCACATCATGGGTCATGATGTCTTCACAGCGCCATTCCTGCACGTTTTCATCCTGCATACGCGCATTGGCTTGATATTGCGCTTCCAGAATAATTTTCTGCAAATCGTATTCACTAATATCCAGCAGCTCGGTCTGATGCTCCAGTACATGATGAATATCTTGCGGCTGAATGGTGACTTTCTGGGTCGGAGTCGGGTCTTGCGAGCGCAGATTCAGCTGGGCCTTGTGCGGATATTGCTTGCCGGTCAGTCGGTTAAACATCATCGCCACCAGCAGCAATAACAGCGAATTTAACAGCACCGGATAAAAGATAAATAGATAGCCCAGTTCACTGACCGCCTCACCGCCCAATACCGCAGTAATTGCCACTGCACCACTCGGTGGATGAAGCGAATCAGTCGACATCATTAAAATAATAGATAAGGCCACCGCCACACTAAAGGCTTCGGTCAGATTCGGAATATACAGCGCACAGGTCACACCAATAATGCCGGCAATAGTATTGCCAATCACCATATTCCACGGCTGTGCCAGCGGACTGGCCGGCACCGCAAACAGCAATACTGACGACGCACCCATCGGCGCGATATACCAGGCATTAATATCGCCCAAAATCCATAAGCTGATCAGTGAAGATAGACTCAAGCCCAGCAAAGCACCCAATCCGCACAACAGACGTTCTTTCAGCGGCAGTAATTTGAAATTGGGTTTTAAGATTTCTAACCATTCAGATTGCGGATGAAACACGGGAATCCTTTGTGATTTTGGCGACGGCTGCCATTATAAAATGAAGCAGCTTATAAGATGTATTCATTCTATATCTTATAATTATGAATTTTTCTGTTGAGATGTATATCAATATAGGCGCGCTGAATCATCCTCTTTTTAGAAAAAATTGATAAGCCCTTCATTTTAAAAACATCGTTTTTGCGTATACACCGTTCAGCGCAGATGATTGCGCTGTATACACCAGATGAAACCAATCTTTGAGAAAAATGACTGAAATGACAATACTGGGTTTTCCCCCAATCCTACAGATCAAAATCCGGTTTTGTGGATAGACGGATCAATCTAATACTGGTTTCTCTACTGATTTTTTACGGCGATTTTTCGGTTAGGCTTCGCTTCCTGATCAAAGCGCCAGCATTGTATGGATAACCTTTGCTACCTCCCGCCAAAATCCTTATAATTGAGCACAATTTTTCTCTAATTTTAAGTGGATGACCATGAGTCGCGCCATATCGCATATTGATACCTTCCAAGGCTTAATTCTTGCCTTACAAAACTACTGGGCGGAGCAAGGCTGCGTCGTATTGCAGCCTTACGACATGGAAATGGGTGCAGGAACATTCCACACTGCGACCTTCCTTCGCGCACTGGGTCCTGAAACCTGGAATGCTGCTTATGTGCAACCATCACGCCGTCCGAAGGATGGCCGTTATGGCGAAAACCCGAACCGTTTGCAACACTACTACCAGTTCCAGGTGGTGCTTAAGCCAAACCCGGACAACATCCAGCAGCTGTATCTGGATTCTTTAAAAGCCATCGGGATTGATCCTTTGGTACACGATATCCGTTTTGTCGAAGATAACTGGGAATCGCCAACACTGGGTGCTTGGGGCTTAGGTTGGGAAGTCTGGCTGAACGGTATGGAAGTCACGCAATTCACTTACTTCCAGCAAGTCGGTGGTGTTGAATGCTATCCGGTCACCGGTGAAATCACTTACGGTTTAGAACGTCTGGCGATGTACCTGCAAGGTGTAGACTCTGTGTATGACCTTGTTTGGACTAAAGGTCAGTTCGGTACGGTCACCTATGGCGATGTGTTCCATCAAAACGAAGTGGAACAATCGACTTACAACTTCGAATATGCGCCAGTCGACAAACTGTTTGAACTGTTCGACTTCTATGAAGCAGAAGCCTCTCGTTTAATGGAAGCGAAACTGCCACTGCCTGCCTATGAGCAAGTGGTCAAAGCATCACACAGCTTTAACCTGCTTGATGCACGTGGTGCGATTTCTGTGACTGAGCGTCAGCGTTATATTTTACGTGTACGTACATTGGCGCGTGCCATTGCACAAAGCTACGTGGCCGCACGTGCAGAGCTTGGTTTCCCAATGGCGGAACCGCATTTACGTGATGAAGTTCTGGCACAGTTAAAAGCACAGGTTGAGGCGGAAGCCGCGCAAGCAGAAAAATCAGCGGAGAGCAAATAATGTCTAAACATACTGTTTTATTTGAACTTGGCTGTGAAGAACTCCCACCAAAAAGCCTGAAAAAATTACGTGATGCATTACAGGCAGAAACGGTTAAAGGCTTAAAAGATGCAGGTCTGACTTTCGATTCAATCGAAGCCTATGCTGCACCACGTCGTTTGGCGCTTAAAATTGTCAATGTTGATGGCGCGCAAGCCGACACACAAAAACGTTTTGACGGCCCTGCTGTTCAAGCGGCGTATGATGCGGAAGGCAAACCAACCAAAGCGCTTGAAGGCTTTATGCGTGGCCAAGGCATTACGGTTGATCAGGTTTCGACGTTCCAGGCCGGTAAAGTTGAAAAAGTCTGCTACTTAAAAGATGTCAAAGGCCAAAGACTGGATGCGCTGTTACCGCAAATTTTACAAAATGCCTTGGACAATCTGCCAATCGCAAAACGCATGCGTTCTGCAGCCAGTCGTACTGAATTCGTACGTCCGGTAAAATGGGTTGTGTTGCTGAAAGACAACGATGTAGTTGATGCCACCATTCAAGATCATAAAGCTGGCAATGTGACGTATGGTCACCGCTTCCATGCACCTGAAGCGATTACGCTGGCCAATGCAGATGCGTACTTAGATGCACTTCGTAGCGCTTATGTGGTTGCATCATTTGAAGAGCGTCAAGCCATTATCGACCAGCAAGTCAAAGCCTTGGCGGATGAAGTCAATGCGATTGCGATTGTACCAAGCGACCTTCGTGATGAAGTAACCGCACTGGTTGAATGGCCTGTTGCGCTTCGTGCAAGCTTCGAAGAACGCTTCCTTGCTGTTCCTCAAGAAGCACTGATCACCACCATGCAGGACAACCAAAAGTACTTCTGCCTGGTGAATAGCGACAATAAACTGCAACCGTACTTCATTACGGTGTCAAACATCGAGTCAAAAGACCCGACACAAATTATTGAAGGGAACGAGAAAGTGGTTCGTCCACGTTTGTCGGATGCTGAATTCTTCTTCTTACAAGACCAAAAACAACCGCTTGCGTCTCGTAAGGAGAAACTGGCGAATATGGTATTCCAGGCAGAACTCGGTACGCTTTGGAACAAGTCTGAACGTATTGCAAAATTGGCTGTTGCGCTTGCGCCAATTACAGGTGCAAATGCGGCTGACGCTGAAAAAGCTGCCCTGCTGGCAAAATGTGACTTAACCTCTGAGCTTGTGGGTGAATTCCCAGAACTTCAAGGCATCGCGGGAACTTACTACGCACGTCTTGAAGGCGAAAATGATGAAGTGGCTGAAGCACTTGGCGAGCAATATTTTCCTAAATTCGCTGGTGATGTTTTACCGAAAACCAAAACAGGGACAACGATTGCCCTTGCAGACCGTTTAGATACGCTCACCGGTATTTTTGGTATTGGTCAAGCGCCGACAGGTTCGAAAGACCCGTTTGCCCTGCGTCGTTCTGCGATTGGTATCTTACGTCTAGTGACTGAAAACGAGCTTGATGTGTCGATTGAAGACCTCATCAAACTTGCTTTAGCTGCGTATGGCGATGTATTGAAAGATCACGACAAGACTTTAAACGATGCAGTTGCATTCCTTGAAGGTCGTTACCGTGCCAAATATGAAGACCAAGGCGTTGCAGTTGATGTGATTCAAGCGGTTCAAGCCTTGTCGCCAAAATCACCGCTTGATTTTGACAAGCGTGTCAATGCAGTAAATCACTTCCGCGCATTGCCTGAAGCTGCTGCACTTGCTGCTGCGAATAAGCGTGTTGCCAATATTCTTGCCAAAGAAGCGGCACCTGCTGGCGAAGTGGTTGAAGCGACCTTGGTTGAAGATGCTGAAAAAGCATTGTTCACTGAACTTGCGAAAATCACACCAGTGGTTGAGCCGTTATTTGCTGCTAAAGACTACACTGCTGCACTCTCTGCACTTGCTGCTCTTCGTGCGCCAGTGGATGCATTCTTTGATGGTGTTATGGTGATGGCGGATGATGCTGACCTGAAAGCAAACCGTTTACGTCTGCTTGCACAGCTTCGTGACTTGTTTACCAAAGTGGCGGATATTTCGGTGCTTCAACACTAAAGATGAGTATTTATAACGACTCACCTATCACCCTTGCAATCCTTAAGCTCTTTCAAGAGCTTGAGGATTGGATTTCAATGAATCATCAATATCTTCCTCATGGTGCCGTTAAGGCATTTATTTTTGGTGGCTGTGCGTTTCACATCCACACCAATGTTCGAGGTAGTAATGATATTGATGCTGAAATCCAATCGATCAGCCAATTAAAAAAAGAAGATATTTTCTTATTTCTAGAAAATAATGATATTGAATATCTGGATCATAATAATCTTGAAACAAATTTAGAATTTGATAGCGGATTTAATACCAGCCTTGCCTCCATCGATCCTGATTACAGGGAACGAGTTATCCCCTTAACCGCTGAAAGTATCGTAGAGGTCTATCTCGTATCTGGCGTAGATTTGGCTGTTTCTAAATTGGCACGCTTATCTGACAGAGACATCGAAGATATTCAAGCATTATATGCAAGAAACAAGTTTTCGCTTGAGCAGTTCAAAGAAATAGCAAATAATGCTAAAGACTATTACGTTACACCTGAGCAATTAGATTCTAATATTCAATATATGATTTCGCTTCTTTCAGACCTGGGAGATTGACACCATGAATCAGTTGGAATTTGAGCATGCTTTAAAAGCACTGTTAAAGCAGCCATTGAAGAGACTGTAAATAAAACTGTGTAAACGCTTAAACTCCCCCCAACGTTGTTGGGGTCAAACAAAAGGTGTTTACCATGAAAGATGAAGCAATGTTGGCACTCGCTAAAGAGTTAGCCAAGA